>ERZ1673697.140-NODE-140-length-119244-cov-13.585138_pt1 | contig 119244 bp, 125 predicted proteins | sample MGYA00580227_ERZ1673697 | MGnify/ENA primary metagenome ERZ1673697 (study PRJEB41218, sample SAMN15661759) | gut metagenome | host: Homo sapiens | place: Canada: London | collected 2015-08-20/2019-03-30 | study: EMG produced TPA metagenomics assembly of... | reverse complement strand
CATATAGAGCAACAGATTATCCAGGATATATATATACATTAAATGGAAAGCAATCAACTATATCATATAGTGATTATTTTACAGGATATGATACATTAGATTATAAAGGATATAATAGTATGTATTGTAAAAGAAATGACTCTTATCTAGAATATTATTGGTGGCTCGCTTCTCCGTCGGTTAATTACTCTGGCTATGTGTGCTATGTGGACGGTTACCGCACTGCCTTGAACTCTAGTGACGGCCCGTATGGCGTTTGTCCGCTAGTTTCTCTAAAATCTAGCTTCCAGTTGGAAATAGAACAATAAAAAAAGTGCAAAAATAGATATTGTCTCATATCTGGACAGAATTAATGAAACCTAACTGAGTGAAACCTCGAAAAAATTAAAAAATTTTCGAGGTTTTATTACAATTATATTACGTTTTTAATAAATCTATTGTTAAAATAAAATATTATTGGTATAATTGGAAATAATAAAAAACGAAGGAGGAATGAATATGTTAAAATCAAACGTATCATGGAGTACAAACACAGATAGCTATACACAAGGAAAGGAAGCTGCAAAAAAAGCAGTAGTAGATTTAATACAAACAAAAGTAGCATTTTTATTCACATCAGTAGATTGTAATGTTTCAAAAGTATTGGAAGGTGCAAAAGCAGAATTAGGAACAGCACCAATTATAGGATGTACATCAAGTGCAGGAATCATAACACCAGATGGCTTTATATCAAGTGAGAATGGATTTACAGGAATTTTAGCATTAGGAGATCCAGAATTAACAGTCGGAGTAGCAAGTTCACCAAAAAAAGAAGAAGCAAGATTGACAGGACAAATGGTAGCAAAAGAAGCAATGAAAAAAGCAGGAAGAACAGATAGTCCAGCATATTTCTATATGGTAGCATCACCAGCAGAAGAAGAGGATTATATTAAAGGAATAGAAGATGTTATAGGTAGAGTTCCAATATTTGGAGGAAGTGCTGCTGATAATACAGTAGAGGGAAAATGGAGTATATATACAAATGACCAAGTATTTGCAGATGGAGTTGCTGTAGCATTTTTCTACACAGATAAAAAAATGTCAAATGTATATACAGGTGCATATCATGAAACAATAAATAGTGGAATTATAACAAAAATTAAAGGAAAAAGAACATTAGTAGAAATAGATGGAGAACCAGCAGTTAAAAAATATGCTAAATGGACAGGAAAAAAATTAAAAGATTTAGAAGGAGCAAATCTATTAGCGGAGACAGTTACTGCACCATTAGGTGTAAAAGATAGATTAGGAGATTTAATAGCAATACGTCATCCAATGTTTGCAAATGATGATGGTTCTATGAATATAGGAGCAAATTTAGCTGTAAATACAGCGGTAATTCAAATGGAAGCAAGTGTTGATGAATTGATAAAAGCAACAGGAAAAACAGCAAAAGAAGTAAATAAAGAATTAGAAAATAAAGGAACAGAAGCAGGTGCATATTTATTTATTCACTGTGGAGGTAGAAGACTAGCTATAGGAGAAAGAATAGATGAAGTAGCAGAATTATTAAAGAAAGAGGCTCATGGAGTACCATTTATTGCAGCATTTACATTTGGTGAGTATGGAGTAAAAGATCATGGAGCAAATACAACAGGTGGTTTAATGCTTTCATTTACAGGTTTTTCTAAGTGAAGAGAAGGGGAAAAACCACAAAAGAGAGAAGAATTTAGTTATGAAAATCAATTGAAAATAGAAAGTGAAATTTCTAGAATAAATCAAACTGATTTTGATATTACTAAGAGCTATAGTTTAAAAAAGGAGGGAACTACAGTGAAGAATTTAATAGGATATGAATGGAAAGATGCATCAAATGGGGCAACAATTGAAGTGGTAAATCCAGCCACACAAGAATTAATAGATACAGTTCCAAATGTAACAGAACAAGATGTTGAGGAAGCAGCAAAAGTTGCTGAAATAGAACAAAAAAAATGGGCTAAAACATCAATATATGAAAGAGCTGAAAAATTATATAAATTTGTAGATCTAGTAGAGGAAAATAAAGAAAGATTGGCAATATTATTGTCAAATGAAACTGGAAAACCAATAAAAGAAGCAAGAGGAGAAATTGCTAATGTACGTATAGGTGTTAGAGGATTTATAGAAAAAGCAAAACATTTATATGATACAAGTATTCCAGTAGGTTCTGAGGCTGGTAATGAAAAAACAATGCAAATAACAAAAAGATATCCAATAGGTGTTATTGCAGCAATTATACCTTTTAATTTTCCAAGTGATTTGTTCTGTCAAAAAGTGCCACCAGCAATATTAATGGGAAATGCAATAATAGTAAAACCATCAAATTATAATCCTTTAACATTAATAGAATATGTAAAATTAATGATAGAGGCTGGAGTACCAGCAGGATGTATACAAGTATTGACAGGTGATGGCCCAGTTGTAGGCCAAGCATTGGCTAGAAATTCAAAAGTACATCTAGTATCACTAACAGGTGGAACAGCTGCAGGTATTCAAACAATGGGAACAGCTTCACAAAATTTGACACATGTAATGCTAGAATTAGGTGGAAATGATGCTTTTATATTCCTAGAGGATGGAGATATGGACTTAGCAGTAAAAGAAACAATATGGGGAAGATTATATAATGGTGGACAAGTATGTTGTGCTAGTAAACGTTTTTTGATTCATAATTCAAGAAAACAAGAATTTATAGACAGAATGAAAGAAGTTATATCAAATCTAAAAGTTGGAGATCCAATGCAAGAAGATACTGATATGGGACCAATGATCAATATAAATGCTGCTAAAAGGATAGAAGAACAAGTTAATAAAATGGTAGTAGAAGGTGCTACAGTAGTTTGCGGGGGAAAAAGAGAAGATGCTTATTATTATCCAACAATTTTGGATAATGTGACAAAAGATATGGAAGTGGCTAAGGATATGGAAATTTTTGGACCAGTTATTTCTGTTATTGGATTTGAGAGTGAAGAAGAAGCAATAGAGATAGCTAATCAATCTTCTTATGGATTGTGTGGTTGCGTTATTTCTAAAGATTATTCAAGGGCTATGAAAATAGCTGATAAATTAGAATGTGGTGGAGCAATCATTAATGGAGCAAGTTTCTTTAGATCTTTTGAGATGCCTTTTGGTGGTTGGAAACATTCTGGAATTGGAAATGAGGGTGTTGCTACTACATTACAAGAGATGTCTAGGATTAAGACTATTGTTTTAAAAAACATATTATAATTGAAAAAGAATTACAATTCGGTTTAAAATAAAAAGAGAGGAATGAAATAAAATGGCAATTAAATTTGTATTAAATGAAACATCTTATTTTGGAGATAATGCAAGAGAAAATTTAGCATTAGAAATTCAAAAAAGAAATTTTAAAAAAGTTTTTTTAGTAAGTGATAAATCATTAGTAGAAGCTGGTGTAACAGCAAAAGTTGAAAAAATATTAAGTGATGCAGGAATAGTATATGATTTATATGATGAGATAAAACCAAATCCAACAATTAAAAATGTAACAGATGGTGTTGCAGCATGCAAAAAATCTGGTGCTGATGTAATAGTTGCAGTTGGTGGAGGTTCAAGCATAGATACTTCAAAGGGAATTTCTATAGTTATGACAAATCCGGATAGAGCAGATATAAAATCATTAAATGGAGCATCAAATACAATAAATAGAGGAATGCCAATAATAGCATTACCAACAACAGCTGGAACAGCTGCTGAAGTAACAATAAATTATGTTATAACAGATGAAGAAAGAAAAATAAAAATGGTATGTGTAGATCCTAATGATATTCCAATTGTTGCAATTGTTGATTCAGAATTAATGGCATCAATGCCAAAATCTTTAGCAGCAGCAACAGGAATGGATGCTTTAACACATGCATTAGAAGGATATATAACAAAAGCACATAATGAAATGTCAGATATGTTCCATATAAAAGCAATTCAATTAATAGTTGCAAATTTAGCAGCAGCTGTTAATGAAAAAGATAAAAAAGCTATAAATATTATGGGAATGGCTCAATATATTGCAGGTATGGGATTCTCAAATGTAGGTTTAGGAATTTGTCATTCAATGGCACATCAATTGGGTGCTGTATATGATACACCACATGGAATAGCAAATGCAATGTTACTACCTACAGTTTTAGAGTTTAATGGTGAGGTATGTTATGAAAGATATCAAGATATATTAAAAGCTCTAGGATATCCAGCAGAAAAATATACTAAAGAGGAAACAATCAAAACTTTAGTTGATATAGTAAGAGATTTGGCAGAACAAGTTGGTATTACACAAACTATTTCTGATTATGGTGCTAAATTGGAAGATTTAGAAATGCTATCTGAAAAAGCTATGGAAGATCCTTGTAAACCAGGTAACCCTAGAGAAGTAGATGTGGAAGGATTTATAAAATTGTACAAAAAAGCTATGTAAACTATTGACAAAAGTGTAGAATGAATATAAAATAATGGTATTATAATATAAAGGCTTTGAAAAAGAGGAGTATATTTGTACTTGTTTAATAACATATAATTTTTATAAGGATAAAATTTTTGTAGTGATGAATTGTTGTTATTAGAGAAAAGAAGTCATAGGCTGGAAACTTCTTAAACAAAAGGCAGATAGAATGTAGCTTTTGAGCTGATATGTAGAAATAATAGTAAACATATTCGGTTGGACCGTTAAAACTAAAAGAGATTATTATAACATTATGAATTTTATTTGTAATGTATAAATAAAATAAGGTGGTACCGCGATAAAACGCCCTTATACGTAGATTATAGTTGATTTATGTATAAGGGTTTTGTTGTATATATGAGAGGATATTATTTTGTATATTAGAATGCTTTAAAAAATTATTGTGGTTAAAACTGGAAAAGGAGGATATTATGGAAAGTACATTAGAGGGAAAATATAACCCAAAAGATTTTGAACAAAAGATATATAATGATTGGGAAGAAAAAGGATATTTTAAACCAAGTATGGATAAACTAAAACCAAGTTATTGTATAATGATGCCACCACCAAATGTAACAGGAAAGTTACACATGGGACATGCATTAGATGGGACAATTCAAGATATTTTAATACGTTTTAAAAGGATGCAAGGATATAACACATTATGGTTACCAGGTTCAGATCATGCTTCAATATCAACAGAGATGAAAGTAGTTCAAAAAATAAAAGCAGAAGGAAAAACAAAACATGAATTAGGAAGAGAAAAGTTTTTAGAAGAAACGTGGGATTGGACACATTTATATGGTGGAACTATACAAGAACAACAAAAACAATTAGGATGTTCATGTGATTGGGATAGACGTAGATTTACACTTGATGAAGGTTTGTCAGAAGCAGTATTAGAGCAATTTGTGAATTTATATAATAAAGGATTAATTTATAAGGGAAAAAGAATGGTAAACTGGTGTACACACTGTAATACAACTATTTCAGATGTTGAAGTTGAATATCATGAAGAGGAAACAAAATTATGGCATATACGTTATAAAATAAAAGAGGATGAAAATGATAAATCATCAAAAGAACGTTATATTATAGTGGCAACAACAAGACCAGAAACAATGTTAGGTGATACAGCAGTAGCAGTACATCCGGATGATGAAAGGTATAAAGATTTAGTTGGAAAAACTTGTATTTTACCAATTATGAATAAGGAAATACCAATTATTGCAGATAGATTTGTAGAAAAAGAATTTGGAACAGGTTGTGTGAAAATAACACCAGCACATGATATGAATGATTATCAAGCAGGTTTAAGACATAACTTGGACATTATAGAAGTATTTGATGAAAACTTTAAAATGGGTGATTTAGTAGAAGAATACAAAGGCATGGAATTACTAGATGCAAGAAAAGCAATAGTTGAAAAATTGAAAGAAATCGGAGCATTAGTAAAAGAAGAGAAATATATTCATAATGTAGGAAAATGTGAAAGATGTAAAAATACAATAGAACCTAAAATATCAGATCAATGGTTTGTAAAAATGGAAGAACTAGCAAAGCCAGCAATAGAAGCAGTAAAAAATGGTGAAATAAAATTCATACCTAAAAAATATGAAAAATTATATTTTAATTGGATGGAAAATATTCAAGATTGGTGTATATCAAGACAGTTATGGTGGGGACATAGAATACCTGCATATTATTGTGAAAAATGTGGACATATAAATGTATCAAAAACACAACCGGAAAAATGTGAGAAATGTGGAAGCACAGAATTACATCAAGATGAGGATACATTAGATACATGGTTTAGTTCAGCATTATGGCCATTTTCAACATTGGGTTGGCCAGATGAAAATTCAGAAGATTACAAAATGTTCTATCCAACAAATACATTAGTAACAGGATATGATATTATAACTTTCTGGGTATCAAGAATGATAACATCAGGACTAGAATGTACAAAACAAAAACCATTTAAAGATGTTTTAATACATGGAATGGTACGAGATAGTTTAGGAAGAAAGATGTCAAAGACATTAGGAAATGGAATAGATCCAATGGATATTATAGAACAATATGGAGCAGATAGTTTACGTTATTCTGTAATATCAGGAACAACAATGGGAAATGATATAAAATATATGCCAGAGAAATTAGAACAAGCCTCAAATTTTGCAAATAAAATTTGGAATGCAGCTAAATTTATAATGATGAATATGGTATCAAAAGAAGAAATTTGCGAATTTGGTGAAGAAAACTATAATGCTAAATCTAATAAATTTAAAACAAATAAATTAAAATTAGAAGACAAATGGATTTTAAGTAAATTAGATAAATTGGTAAAAGAAGTAACTATTAATATTGAAAATTATGATTTAGGTATAGCACTAGACAAGATTTGTAGTTTTATATGGAATGAATTTTGTGATTGGTATATAGAAATTGTAAAACCACGTTTATATAGTGAAAATAAAGATGAAAAAATAAGTGCATGTTATGTATTATCTTATGTATTTAAAATATCAATGAAATTATTACATCCATTTATGCCATTTGTAACAACAAAAATTTATGATGAATTAATGACATTTGTTGCAGAAAATGAAGAAGATAAAAAAGAAATAATTATTTCAGAATGGCCAAAGGCTATGAAAGAAACAAATTATGAAGAGGCAGAAAAGACATTGGAAAACTTAAAAGATATAATAGTTGAAATAAGAAATATAAGAGCAACAAAAAATATACATCCATCAAAAAAAGCAAAATTAATATTTGTAACACAAAAATATGAAGATGAAATTTGGGAATCAAAAGAATTTTTAATGAAACTAGGTTTTGGAGAAAAAATAATTGTACAAAAAGATAAAATGGGAATTCCAGAAAATGCAATAAGCATATTAGGAAATGATGTTCAATTATATATGCCTTTAGAAGGATTAATAAATCTAGATGAAGAAAAAGCAAGAAGAGAAAAAGAAAAACAAAGATTAGAATCTGAAGTAGCAAGATGTGAAAAGATGTTATCAAATCCAGGATTTGTTAATAAAGCACCAGTAGCTAAAATAGAAGAAGAAAAAGAAAAACTAAGAAAATATAAAGAAATGCTTGAAAATTTATAGGTGTTTTTAGGGCATAACTCAAAAAACGCCTTAGAAATGGAAAAAATAAAAAAGCATTATGAAAAGAGGTGAAATTATATGGAATATAGATACCAACCAGAAGGAGTATGTTCTTATGAAATGATTTTTGAAATAGATGGAGATGTAGTAAAAAGTTTAAAGATAATTGGAGGCTGTCCAGGAAATACAGTAGGTGTAGCAAAATTGATTGAAAATAAAAAGATAGATGATATTATAAAGTTATTAAAAGGTATTGATTGTGGCTCAAGAGGAACTTCTTGTCCAGATCAAATAGCAAAGGCTTTAGAAGAATATAAGAAAAAATAAATTTAAGGGTGTTTTCGGGGCCGGACTCAAAAAACACCCTTAATTGTAATAAAAATTAAGTATTATTGTATAAAAATATAATTGGAGATGTTTTTTGAGTCCGGCCCCGAAAACATCTAAGGGAAGGAAAAAGAATGTTAGAAAAAGGAAAATTTACTGAAATAGATGAAGAATTTGTGTGTGAAAATTGTGGTAAAAAGGTGAAAAAATTGGGATATTCTTGCAGAAATCATTGTCCATATTGTTTACATTCTAAGCATGTTGATAAAAATCCGGGGGATAGGGAGGAGCTGTGCCATGGTATATTAGAGCCTATTGGACTTGAAATTAATAGCAAAAAGGGTTATGTTATTGTATTTCGTTGTAAAAAATGTGGAGCTATAAGAAAAAATAAAGCTGCTAAAGATGATAATATGGATTTAATTATAAAACTTTCTAGTGGTGAAATGAATAAATAATTAGTTAATTAACATGCATATAGATGTGTGGAGGTATGTGTATAAATAAATTATGAATTGGTTGACAATAATTAAGAAAAATGGTAAAATAGGTAACATAAAGCTAAGCGCTTTGCATAAAAATCATAAATATCAAAAGAAAAGGAGAAATAACTATGAGATTAGAAGATTTTAAATTGCAAAAAGGTGACTGGTTAGATGTTTTATCAGGAAAATATATCCAGGTTTCCAAGGGACGGAATGGAAGATTCTTGTATAGTATAATTGATGGAAGTTATATATGTACAGAATATTATAATTTCGGAAATACTGAAAGTGAAGAGCCTTTTGACACCAGTGATTCAAGAGAATATAAACTGGTTGGTGAATTAGAAAACTATTTAATATATAAAAATGATGAAAAGTATTATATATATAGTCTGATTACCAATAAAGTTGAAGCTGAGTGTGATTGTTATGAAACTCGGACGAATACAGGAGAAATAGAAACTTTTAATTTGAATGGTGAAACTATAAAAACTATTAATATTAGTGGAGAAGGGGAATCTAAAATTGAACAGTCGGATATAATGATTGGAAATCTTAAATTAAGTAATGGAAACTCGTCTCTTATATATTATGATAGTGTAATTATAGTGCAGGATTATTATACTGCTGAATGTTATATGAAAGATGGAACTTTTATAGGTATGATGGACAGGGTAGCAGAGAATAAATCACTTATTATAACAGAAAAAATACTTGCTTTACATTATAAAAATAAATGGAAAATTTATGATATGTCAGACGGCAGAGATAAATACCATTTGGAATTTGATAATGTAAAAAGATATAACAATTGTATTATTGCATATACAGGAGGAAGATATTTAGACATCAAAAAGAATAAGATAGTTATTTTTGATTTGAAAGGGAATGTTATCTATACTTTTGAAAACTTTTATGATTTTTCTTGGAAATTGTTTGTTAACTTTTTTGAATTAGAAGTTGGTCAAAAAAAATATATTTTTGATATTAGAAATTTAAAAAGGTATGAGATTTCTGGAAAAATTGAAGGAAAAATATATGTATCAGATTCAAAATGGTATTATGTAGTTCACAATAAAGAAACAAATAAAAAAGGCTTGATTGACTTGTCTAAGAAAAATGGATTAAAAGAGATTATGCCTGTAGAATATGATTTTATTCGTAGTTTAGATGATTTCTTATATGGTGAGAAAGATACTAAATCAAAAAATGCTTGTAAAGATATTTATGATTGGACAGGAAAGTATATTACAACTGTTCAGAAAAAAGAATAAGGAAAATCAAAAAGTTTCTCATATTTGTTATGGGAAACTTTTTGATTTTCGAATGTTATTAGTGCATTTGGGCGTTTTTTTTTAATCCAAATATATTAATGATAAAAAATTATATTTCGCGATTTAAGTTACCATTTGTGAAATTTTTACCTTCACAACGTTTATTACTAAGTACATTACTAACAATATTATTAATAGTATCAATATTTTCGTCTAATATATCAATTCTAGCAGAATCTATTAAAAATGGTTCTGGAGAAATTGATAGTGTTTTACAATTGTAAATAGTAGTAACTGTTTGTGTATTATCAGGTAAAATTTTAAATTTCATGTTTAATCTATCTTGCAATTCGTATTTATTATTAGAAGTACATTTTGTAGTACATTCTGGATAGCAAGAATTTGATTTACCTAGTAGACAATAACGAGTATTCATTAAAGGGATATTGCCGTAAACAATTAGCTCTTTTGATAATATATTATAATTACATAAATTTATAATAGTATTTTTATCTAATTCAACAGATGGGGTAAATGTATTAATGCCAAGATTTTTTAGTTTTTTAACTGTACTTAAATTATAAACATTTAAAGTGTAGTTAGCAATAATTTCAAAGTTTGAAAGAGTGATATCTAACATATTTAATAATTCTAAATTTCCAATATTTGAGATAACGAATCCTTTGATTTTGAAATTTTGTAATGTTTTATTTATATTAGAAATTATCAAATTTCTGTAATTAGCTTTTACTATTGTTGGTATGTATATATAAGTATTAAAATTGTCAGATAAGTATTTTATAGTATTTTCATAATTGTTTAGTGTAAAATATTTTAATGGTATATAAATATTAGAAATGTTTTTATTTAGCAAGGTATAGTTAAATTCTTTGTTCAAAATGTTTAATAATACAGAAATTTTAGGCTTTTTTGAATTAGCCAATAATTCTGATTTTTTAAATTGGACTATATCAAAGTTTTGAAAATTTGTAGGGGATTGGCGTCTTATGTTTGATAACGCAAATTCTTCAACTTTTTGGAGTCCTATTCTTCGTAATTCATTTAGCATACTGATTTTAGGCAAAAATAGACCATCATCAAGGTTTACTTTTATATTTTTGAATTGATATGGAGTGTTGTTAGTTTTTGTAATTTGTAAAATAATATTTTCAGCTTCTAGTGGTCGATTTTTTGCTTCAACTGGTATTGCTTCAGGAAGTTCTACTTTTATATTCATTTTTTGGTAGATTTCTGGTAATTGGAAAGAAGGTGTTATTTGCATTGATATTGGTTTGTCTTTTTTTATTGTGATTGTTGCATTAAGCATAGTTTTTTTGTGTTCTTTAGAAAAACTTTCTCTTGCTTCAGTTGATAATTTTTTAGATGATATTTTATAAATTTTGTCTCCAGATTTTATATTGCCTTTCATTCTTCCAATTATGACAGTATCTCCAATGTTTGTTTCAGTGATATTTTTATCTTTTTTTAATAGTTCAGAAATTGTATATGAACCGGTTTCGTTTTGAAGTGATATAGTATCACCAATTGCAATTTGTTCATTTAACTTTACTGTAATATGTCCTTTGTTAGGATTGTATTTTTCTACAATTCCTAAAAATAGTCCCATATTATTTGGTTTTTCTTTGAAAATTAAATTCTTATTTGCTGAATTATCAATGTGACCATTAGAGAATCCACCTCTATTAAAAACTTGCATTAAATCTTTGATGTCTTTTGAATCGATAATGTAATTTTCTAAATTGTTAGATTCTATACATTCATTTGCTAAGTCAATATATTTTCTATATATTTTTGTAACTATTGCTACATATTCTGGGCTTTTCATTCTGCCTTCAATTTTGAAACTTTTTACACCAGCGGAAATTAGTTGTGGTAAATATTGTAAACTGCATAAATCACGTGTACTTAATAAATACCCATTGTCTATTTTTTTGTTGTTTTCTAGTAAATAATAAGGAAGTCTACAACTTTGAGCACATTTGCCTCTGTTTCCAGAACGTCCACCTACTAAACTAGAAAATAGGCATTGGCCAGAATATGAGATGCACAAAGCACCATGTACAAAACATTCTATTTCTATATCAGAATTTTTACAGATATAATCTATTTCATGCATAGAAAGTTCACGAGATAATACAACACGTTGAAATCCCATTTTTTGTAATTCTAAAACACCTTCTAAATTGTGAATAGTCATTTGAGTACTTGCATGTAAAGGTAGGTCTGGTAATTCTTTTTGTAATAGAGAAATTAATCCTAGATCTTGAACGATAAGTGCATCTATTCCAGATTCATAGGCGTATTTAGCAAGTAGTAATGCATCTTTTAATTCGGAATTTTTTAAAAGGGTGTTTAGTGTTAAATGTGTTTTTACACCTCGTAATTTTGCATATTCAATTGCTTTTACTAATTCATTATTGTCAAAATTATTTGCAAAAGCTCTTGCACTAAAAGAGCTACTACCGAAATATACAGCATCTGCACCATTTTGTACAGCTGCTTTTAGACATTCAAAATTGCCCACAGGGGCTAATAATTCACACATATTTTTCCTCTTTCTGCCCATAAAAATATTGGGAGTTTTTTTCTTTGATATTATAACATAGTTTATTTATTTTGGAAAGATATTAATATTACAAAAATGTTACAAATTGGTAAAAAGGTCAAATTTTGTTGACGAAAAAAATGGGCAATGATATAATAAAATCGATTATTAAGGGAAAAGTTTGGAGGAGTACGCATGAAAAATAAGAGCATAAAAAAACAAGAAATATTTGCAATTATTTTTTTGATTTTAATTATAAGCAATATTTTTTTTGCTATGGTAAACGTAAATCAGGTATTTGCAGTAAATCAAACAATATCAGAAGATATAAATAGTATAGATTCATCAAAATATCCAGGTGTGAAAGAGCAAATACAACAATTGAAGACTAAACATCCAAATTGGAGTTTTAAAATATTGTATACAGATATAGATTGGAATGAAGCAATAGGAAAAGAATATTTAGGACATGGAAGTTCTCCTAAAAATTTGGTACCAAAAACTCATAATTCTTCATGGATATGTAATATATGTGGTGTAGATAAGGCTTATGATAATGGAAGTTGGAGATGTGCTTCTAAGTCAGGTATTGAATATATGATGGATCCTCGTAATTCTATAAATGAAGCAGATATTTTTCAATTTGAGGAACTAACATCAACAGGTTCTGATGTGAATATTGTAAAAAAGATGACAAATGGAACATTTTTGCAAGGTCGTGAACAAGAGATAACTAATATTGCAAATACTAAAGGTGTAAATGCATATTATATAGTTGCAAGATTAATACAAGAACAGGGAAAAAGTGGTTCTGAATTGATTTCTGGAAAGACAGGATATTATAATGCATTTAATTTTGGTGCTAGTGGAAGTACAAGTGAACAGGTTATAGCAAATGGTTTAGCTTATGCTAAAAAGAAAGGTTGGGATACATTAGAAAAATCAATTTCTGGTGGAATAGATTTAATTGCAAATGAATATATAAAAATTGGTCAAAATACATTATATTTTCAAAAGTTTAATGTTACAAATAAATCAACATTTGCACATCAATATCAACAAAATTTGTTTGCAGCAAAAACAGAATGTGCAACTTTAAGAAATACATATTTAGATATTGAATCTTATGATTCTAAACATACTTTTATAATTCCTGTATTTAAAAATATGCCTCCTAAAGCGTGTTTAACTCCAGATGGAAATTCTACAGCGACATCTGGTGCAGATTTGGTAAAGATAAATGTGACAACTAGTTTAAAATTAAGAAAAGCACCAGAAGATAGTACAAAAGTGGATTGGTTATGGAAAAATGAAATTGTTGCAAGATTAGAAAAAGGTACAACTAAAATCAATGGTGCTTATTGGGATAAAATCCAAAAGGCTAATGGAAATGTAGGTTATGCTCCTAGAGAAACTTTTGATTATGAAACTGATTATAAATTATATTTAGTTCCTATTAATACTACAAATGGTAGCAATAATAACAATAATATTAATAATAGCAATGGTAATAATTCTAATAATAACTCAAATAATAACGAGAATAAATATCATAATACAGTTAAAGTATTAATAAATGATGAAAAAAAGATAATCAAAGTGTCACCAGATGCAATAGCAAAGGATATCTTAGAAGCTTTTGGGGGAAGCGTAAAAATAACTAAAGCTGACGGAAGTTTTTTAAATGGTGAAAATGATAATATGGCTACAAATTTTATAGTAAAGGATACCTATACGGTCATAAAAAAAGGTGATGCTAATGCAGATGGAATAGTAAATTCATTTGATTATATAAGAGTAATGAATTATATAATGGGTAGAAAGCAGTTAAATAGTTATGAAAAAGAAGCAGCAGATGCTAATAATGATGGAATAGTAAACTCATTTGATTATATAAGAATAATGAACTATATAATGGGTACAAAAAAGATAGAATTAAAATAAAGCTATACAATATTTACAATATGAAAGGATGAATAAAAATGAAAAAATATATAAAGCAAATAATTTTTTTAGCAGTGATGATAGCATGTATTTTATTTGAGAATAAAGCTTATGCAGCGGGAGGATTTGTGATAGGAACATCTAAAAGTGAAATAAACAAAGGTGAATCTTTTACATTAACAATATCAGCTAATAATGCTTATGGACAAGTAAATATTACAGCTGACAATGCTACTGTTAGTCCTAATACGGTTTTTTTAGAAAATAATACAAAAAAAGTAACAGTAACATCTACTAATTCTAATGATATATCAATAGTAGTATCTCCTGCTAAAAGTGGATTGGGAGATCAAGATGAAAGACCGATAACAACCTCACAAGGGGCTAAAGTAAAAGTAAAAACAACAAGTTCAAATAACAACTCAAATAGTAATTCAAATACTGGCAGTGGAGAAAATAATAGTGGTACTACACAAACAAATCAAGGAACAAGTACCAACCAAGCAAGCAGTAATCAATCAAATAATACACAGACAAAATCATCAGTAGCAATATTAGGAAATCTAGGAATAAAACCAAATGATTTTTCTGGTTTTACACCAAATAAAACATCATACTCAACAACAGTGCCAAATAGTGTATCAAGTATAGAAGTATATGCAGTATCACCACAAAATCAAAAACAAACAATATCAGGAACAGGAAAAAAACAGCTAAAAGAAGGACAAAACAATTTTGAAATAAAAGTAACAGCAGAAGATGGTAAAACAACGAAAACATATAAATTGACTGTAACAAGAGAAAAATCAAATTCATCAGCTGGAGAAGAAGCAACAGGAGAAGAAACGACAGAAAACACTGTGGAAAGTAATGATGTAACAGAAAATAATAATCAAGAACAAAATGAAGAAAATATAGAAAGTGATGAACAAAAAATTGGTTTATCAGAATTAAAAATAGAAGGACTAACATTAAGTCCTGAGTTTAAAAAAAATGTATATGAATATAATACAAAATTAGAAGATGATAAAGAAAGTTTAGAAATTATAGCAACACCAATAACAGAAGGAAGTAAAGTAGATATAACTGGCAATGAAAATTTAAAAGATGGTGAAAATACAATAACTATTATTGTATCAGATGAGTCAGACGAAAATATGGCAACATATCAAATAAATGTAACTAAAGAGAAAAAACAGGAAAATGTTGTGAATTTAACATATAAGATAATAAAAGAAAACTTTGTAATAGTTATATTAGTTGTAGCAATTCTAATTGTAATTATAATATTAATAGTACATCTTATCAAAAATAAAAATAGTGTGTATAGTGGCATATATATGCCTTATGAAGAAGGTGTGACAGAACATGAAGATATACATCAAAATGAATTTAAAAAAGAAAAAAAGAACCATGCTAAAATGAAAAAAAGCAAAGGAAAAAGATTTAAGTAGAGCATTAATATATTTGCACTTATAAGGAGTAGAGATTTAATAAATCCTACTTCTATTTTTTAACAAAAAATTATAAAGTACATATTATACTTTGAAGGAGGTTATAATATGTATGATGAAATATATCAAGAGTACATAAGAAGTGTATTAGGATATCCGGAAAAACAGCCATTATATCAAAATGGAATGTATAATTTGAATTATGATAATAGAAATAATTACCAAAATTTTTTAAATAATAATATTGAAAATGATATGAACAATAGAGATACAAATAAATATTTAGAAGATTTTTATCCTGATATATATACATTAATATATCCAATAATTCAAGAAAAATGCCAGGAAAATAGAGGAGAATTAACAGAAGAAATTATAAATAAAATGACAGAAGAAATATATCTAAAAGTTCAAAACGAAAAAAAGATTAAAGAAGATAGGGGAGATAGGCAAAACTCAGGTTTACAAGATTTGATAAAAATTTTAATATTAAGAGAGTTATTACAAAGACCACGACCACCGTTTAGACCACCTGCTCCACCACGTCCACCAATGAGACCGCCATTTGGTCCGCCACCTCCACCAGCACGTCCACCAGTTAGACCAAGATAATTATTTTTAATAAATACCAAAATTTCAAAAAAGTATAAAACATAAAAAAAGTTGAATTGGGAAAAATAAAATTATAAAAATTGAAAGGTGGTATTTTATTATGAAAGTTAAAGATTGTATGTGTGATGATGTATGTTGTGCAAAACCAGAAACAACAGTAAGTGATGTGGCTAAATTAATGAGTAAAAATCATGTAGGTTCAATACCTATTTGTGATGATAATAATTGTTTATGCGGAATAGTTACAGATAGAGACATTTTATTAAGAACAGTTGCATGTAATAAAGATGCTAATACAACTCCAATAAGTGAAATAATGACATGTAATGTTTGTAGTTGTACAGGTGATGATGAAGTAACAAATGCTGAATCAAAGATGTGTCAGGAACAAATAAGAAGGTTGCCTGTTTGTGACACAAATAATCATGTAATAGGAATATTAACTATAGGTGATTTGTGTAACAATGATAGAGAATTAGGAACTCAGCAAGTAAACCAAACAATAAAAAATATTTGTGAATGTAAACCAAATGAGAAGAATGCTGAATAATTATTTAATATTATAAACTCTTTTTAAGATAGAAGATTTGTAAGGTATAATAAAAATTTTGTTTTTATTAAAAAAGAGTATAAACATTAAAAAAGGCGGATATTTCTGCCTTTTTTACATATAATAATTATATAAACAAGTGGGGGAAAGATAGATAGATGATTATTAATATGCCATATTGGACAAAGGTTTTTAAAAGATTATTATATGTTATTTTTGTTTTAATAGGATTATGTATTACATTCAAGTTGGCTGTTTTTTACATGCCTTTTTTAATTGCTTTTATTATTTATTTACTAATGGAACCTGCTATAAAATGGGTTATGAAGAAAACCAAAGCTACAAGGAAGACAAGTTCTATAATACTTTTTTTTATAGTTTCTGCAATAATATTAGGCTTGTTAACATGGGGAATAATAACATTATTTTCAGAAGCATCAAGTTTGTTACAAGACTTAAATGAATATATTGAAAAAATATATAATTTGTTTCAAAGTTTTTTGAAAAAATTGGATTTTGGAAAAATAAAATTACCTACTGAAATTCAAGAGGTTTTACAAACTTCTACAGGTGATATTTTAACAAATATTTCTATGTGGGCTAGAAACTTTTTAAATGGTTTAATAAAGATTGTAACTTCAATACCAACAATTGCTATATATTTTTCTGTTACAGTAATAGCTTTATATTTTATGTGTGTAGATAAAATATATATGTTGGATCAGATGGAACACCATTTTCCAAAAACGTGGATGATGAGATTTGGCAAACATTTCAGAGAATTAACTCAAACTTTAGGCGGTTATTTAAAAGCCGAGGCTACATTGATTTTAATTTCTTTTTTTATTTCATTGGTTGGTCTTTATATTTTGAAATTTTTGGGTTTTGCTATTGAATTTCCGTTACTTATAGCAATTGCAATAGCGTTTGTTGATGCTTTACCAATACTTGGTTCTGGAACAGCTATGGTTCCATGGGCTATTGTATGTGGTTTGAATGGAGATATAAAGTTGGGAATAGCAATTTTGGTTTTATGGATTATAATGTCTATAGTAAGACAATTTTTAGAACCAAAATTAGTTAGCAAAAATATTGGAGTACATCCAATTTTTACATTGGTTGCTATGTATACAGGATTCAAATTTATTGGTGTTATTGGAATGTTAATTGGTCCAATAGCTTTGATTGTTATTAAAAATATTTTTTCTACTTTTATTGATGGTGGAGTTGTTAAAACTATATTAGATATAAACTAAAGGAGTAATAAAAACATTGAATTATTAATGTTTTTATTACTCCTTTAGTTTCTAAAAGTATGTATTAATTTTATATTTGAATACAAAAATTTATTCCCATTCAATAGTTGCTGGTGGTTTTGAAGTTATATCATACACAACACGATTAACGTGATCAACTTCATTGACAATTCTAGAAGATACTTTTTCTAAGACTTCATAAGGAATTTTACTCCAAACACCTGTCATAAAATCAGTAGTTTCAACAGCTCTTAAAGCAACAGTATAATCATAAGTTCTTTCATCGCCCATAACACCAACTGATTTTAAATTTGTAAGAACTGCAAAATATTGATTAATTGATCTGTGTAACCCTGCATTAGCAATTTCTTCTCTAAAAATAGCATCTGCATCTTTTAAAATATCTAATTTGTCATCTGTGATATCTCCAATTATTCTAATAGCAAGTCCAGGACCAGGGAAAGGTTGTCTAAATACTAAGTTTTCTGGAATACCTAATTCTAAACCTGTTTTTCTAACTTCATCTTTAAACAAATTACGTAATGGCTCAACGATTTCTTTAAAATCAACATGTTCAGGTAAGCCTCCAACATTGTGATGACTTTTTATTGTAGAGCTTTTTCCTAGTCCACTTTCTATAACATCTGGATAAATTGTTCCTTGGACTAAGAAATCAACAGTACCGATTTTTTTTGCTTCTTCTTCAAATACTCTAATAAATTCTTCTCCTATTATTTTTCTTTTTCTTTCAGGATCTGTTACACCTGCTAATTTAGAAAGAAAACGATCTTTGCAGTTTACACGTATAAGGTTTATATCAAATTGTTCTCTAAAGATTTTTTCGACTTCATCACCTTCATTTTTTCTTAAAAGACCATGATCTAAAAAGATACAAGTTAAATTTTTTCCAGCAGCTTTACTAACTAAAATAGTTGCAACAGATGAGTCGACTCCACCAGATAGGGCACATAAAACTTTTTTATCTCCGATTTTTTCTTTTAAACTAGTAATTGTGTCTTCTACAAAAGATGATATTTGCCAATCTCCACTACATTCACAAATATTAAATAAAAAGTTTTTTATAACTAAAGTTCCATTTACAGAGTTGTTTACTTCTGGATGAAATTGAATACCATATAGTTTTTTTGCTGGATTTTCCATAGCAGCATTTGGACATGATTCTGTATGACCGATATTTTGAAACCCTTCTGGTACTTTTTCTACAAAGTCTGTATGGCTCATTAAAAATACATTTGTACTTTCAAATCCTTTAAATAATAAAGAGTTGTTATTAATTGATACATCTATTGTTCCATATTCTCTTTTATTGGCTCTTGCTACATTTCCACCTAAAGTTGCGGTCATTAATTGCATTCCGTAACAAATCCCTAAAACAGGTATACCTAAATTAAATATTTCAGGATCACATTTTGGAGAGTCTTCTCCATATACACTTGCGGGTCCACCTGTAAAAATAATACCTTTTGGATTTATTTCTTTAATTTTTTCTAAAGAGATATTAAAAGGTACAACTTCTGAATATACATTACATTCACGTACTCTACGTGCAATTAGTTGGTTGTATTGACCACCAAAGTCTAAGATTAAAATTTTCTCGTTTTCTTTCATTATTACATTCCTTTCTTAGGTACAACAATCTGATACCTACTAAAATATACTTATATTGTAACATATTTTTACATTTAAGTAAACGAATTTTTTGATAAAAAGGTTGTAATTATGAAAAAAAGTGTTAAATTTCACCTGCTACAGGGATATAACTTTCGTCAGGAGGATAAACAAGTTCATCGTTTGGTTTATCACAGCTATGTAATTCAGTGACTTTAATAATAGGAATCTCACCGTGATAATTACCCTTTGTAATTTCACCTGTTAGTTCAATCCAAGAATTATCGGAAAAATTTTTAATATCTTCAGATTCACAGAGAAATCCAACGACAACTGTTTGAAAGTTTGAAGAAATTACCATATTTCTTGCTAGAACAAATTGATTTTCACTAAAATCTAAAAGTCTGTATACATAACCTGAAAAATGTATTTTTAATCCTACATAAGAATCAATATCATCATGTACAGCTTTTAGAACATTGGTGTAATTTGAAGTATTGATTTGATGTATTTCAGTATTTTTTGGATTTTTACTTGCACCGTTGAAAACTCTGAAAATTACTATACTAACAATGAGTAATAATAAAATAATTACAGATATAAAAAATATCTTGAAGATTTTGCTATTATTAATTTTAATATTATAAATAAACATAAAAGATCCTCATTTCAATAATAAAATTTGATGCGTATAAATTTGTGTTAACAAATTTTACATAAATACAAAAACGTACATTAATAGTGATTATTAAAATTAAAAATAAATGTTTTTGTTTTATTAAAATGTATGATTGTAAAAATTAAAAAAGAATGAAAATAAAAAAAATAAAAAAATTTTATAAAAATATATACAAAATAATTTTAATGTGATATGATGTGAGTGTCAAAAAATGAGGACTTTTGTCATTCATTTATAAGATAAAAAAGTAAAAATACAAAAGAAAGAGAGGTAATAAACATGTTTGAAAAGTTTTTAAAAAGATCAAGTTGGACAGATATTATAATTTCACTTGTATTTGTATTGTTAGGAATACTATTAGTTGCAAGACCTAATGAAATGATGTCTGTTATTACTGTTTTATTAGGAGCCGTATTTATAATAGTTGCTTTTTTAAAGCTAGTAGATTATTTTACTTCTGAACCAAAAGAAGATTATCTTTTAACAATGGCATTAATTGGCATTATTATAGGTGTAATTGTTTTACTTTGTCCAAATATTATTTCAAACATATTTAGTGTTTTTCTTGGAGTTTGGATAATTTTAGAAGGATTAAAAGATTTCCAAACAACATTAGTATGGAAAGATATTAAATCTGGATATTGGACAATTACTCTAATATGTTCAATGCTAATTATTATTGCTGGAATTGCAGTTTTAGTAAATACAACTTTAGCATTAAAAACAATAGGAATAGCAATTATTGTTTATGCAGTATTAGATATTGTTGCAAGATGTATCTTTATGAAAAAAATAAAAGATTATATGAGAGATTAAAAAACGTCCTAAGGTACATAATAAAGATACCTTAGGATTATTTTATATTGTAGGAAATTTAAAAAAACTTCTTTAAATATAAAATATAACAAGGAGCAAATTAGAGAGGGATGGTATAGATGGAAAGTATAAAAAGAATAACAGATTTATTAAATAGTATACCTATTACACCAAATAATAAAAAAGAAATAGAAGGAGCAAAGCAAGCAATTGTTGATGGAGATTTCCATACAGCTTTATCTATTATACAAAACTTAAATAAAAAGAAAGAAAGACAACAGGAAGAATATGATGAAGAAGAAAGTACAGAAATAGAAGATAATGAAGAAAAAAATAATCAACAAGAGGAAGGCATAGATGAGAAAAAAGAAGCCAACAATGAAACTGAAAAAGATGAAGATGATGAGGATTTATCTGTATTTTTACCATTAGGAGATGAAGATTTGTTTGGAAATTCTATTTCAGATGAAAATTATCAAGATGATGAATATTCTGAAAAAGAAGATGAATATACAGAAAATGGTGATAGTACAAAAGACAACGAAGAAGAAATAGAAAATGAAGAAGATTCAGAAAATTATATGTATGACGAAAAAGAACAAGATGAAGATAACCAAGACGAAGATGAGGAAGAATTTGTTTTTGAAACAGAAAAAGATAAAGAAAAATATCCTGTAGATTTGCGTAACGTGGAACTAGAAAAAGTCTATATAGGTTTATTATTAACAGAACCTAAATATATTGTTAGATATTATATTTTGTTTGATCAATGTTATTTTGAAAGTGAGAGTTTATTAAATATATATAAAAGTATATTATTTACAGAGGGTGGAAACTATACTCCAGAAATAGCAAAACAAAAATTTAACTTTTCAAGAGAAGTAGAAGGAATTTATCAACAAAAATATTATTTGAAACAATATGTTGCAGGTAAAAATTATAATATGGAAAAAATCTATACAGATTTAAGAAAAATTTGTTTGCTAAGAAAAAAATATGTGGAGATGCCAATTGAGAGTATTCAGAAAAAGATTGTTGAAATTGCACATTATAAACTTTATGATAAAATGACAATAGAAGAAGTAGAAAATGCTACAAATCAAGTAACTGTAACAGATAAGTTTAAGCAAGCAGTATTAAATACAGATTTGACAAGTTTTTTAGAAAGAGGAGATAATAATTTGGCTAATGGTTTGAGTTTACCTTTTCCTATTTTAACGCAAGTCTTTAAAGGAATTAGAAAAGGTGAGACAATGGCAATTGCAATGCCTTCAAATGCTGGTAAGAGTAGACTTACTGTGAATATAGCCGCATATACTTCTTTAGTACATCAAAAAAAGGTATTAATAATTTCAAATGAAATGTCAGAAGAAAAAATGAAGTTGACTCTTATTACAACAATATTGAATCATCCTGCTATTCAAAAATTGCATGGTCAAAAATTACATATATCTGAGACAGAATTATTAGAGTTTAAATTTAGACCAGATGATTCTAAGATAGTAAAAATAGATAAGGATGGATATGTGTTAAGAGAAAAAAATGAGAGTAGAGAGGATTTTATAAAAAGATTGGAAGAAGTTTCTTCAGATTTTAAAAAGACTATTGCTGTAACTAATTGGATAAATACTCAAGTATTAAATTCTATTTATTTTATAAATATTACAGATCATACAAATGATGAATTACAAAAAGTTATTATGAACTATTATTATAAAGAAAAAATAGAATATGTATTTTATGATACATTAAAAACAGATACTGCTAATATAGGAAATGGTGAGGAAATAAAAAGAACTGCAACAATTTTAGCGAATTTAGCTCAAAATTTTGGAATATTTATTTGTTCAACATTACAGTTAACGGAAAATAAAACAAATCCGATAAACTTGGACATTAATGATTTGGCAGTAAGTAGGACTGTAAAAGAAGTTTTAGATACATTATGTTTGATGAAACAAATACCAAGAGACATGTATGATGAATTTCATTATTCTAATCAAGAAGTTGATACTACATTTTTTGATTTGCAAAAATCTAAAGATCCTGATGAAAGATATTATGCTTGCATTGTTGATAAAAATAGGGCAGGGGCAAAGCCCAAATTATTATTTAGTCTAAATTTAGCATATAACCGATGGGATGAAATAGGATATTTAAGTTTAAAATAATAGTTTAGATGTTATAGTGTAAGAGTTATTAAGCAAGTAAAAAGTTGATATTTTTGTAAATGATAAAATTGACTTTTTATCTGCTTTATGTTAATATGTATTTAGATTAAATTGTAGCAAATCTTTATTTTATATTAAAAATGGAGGAAAAACAAATGGCAAAAGAATTATTTTTTAGTGTAATAGTTCGGACAGAAAATATGTATGGTACAGGAGGCGTAATGTTTTCTGCCAACAAATTCAAAGGCTTTATTGCCAATGATTATTTGGAAGGTTCATATAATGAAGAAAATGGTCTCTTAAGATTTGATCTTTATGAGGGTATTGGAGCAACAAATGAATTGTTTGAAAATCCTCAATATGTTTTCAAGTCTGCTATGGTAGAGATAGATGAGTTAGAACTTCCATCTGCGTATTTTTTGCAAAGTACTTCTAATGAATCTATAACTATTAATATTGTTGAAAGAATTTCGGATATGAAAAAGATACAATATATAAAAGAGCAAACAGATAGAGCGTATAAGTATATGATGCCGAAAATCTAATCACAGCCAAAAAACTTCTAGTTTATTATACTAGAAGTTTTTTGGCTGGTTAAATATTGGCTGCACAATAAATATGTTTTTTTCATATTATAAATCGAAAGGAATGTGATAAAATATGGATTATGAATTATTAATGAATGGAAATGTAAAAATAGGTCAAAAAGCGCCAGATTTTGAAGCTGTTACAACGTGTGGAAATATTTCTTTAAATGATTACAAAGGGAAATGGTTGATACTATTTTCACATCCTGGAGATTTTACCCCTGTATGCACGACAGAGATGATAGCATTTACGAGAGCACATACATATTTTCAAAATATAAATACTGAACTATTAGGACTAAGTGTAGATTCAAATTCATCTCATTTAGCTTGGATATATGATATATACTGTAGAACTGGAATACAAATTTCTTTTCCTATAATAGCTGACCGTAATGGTGAAATAGCAAGAAAATATGGAATGATAGCAAGTGATATAAGTAATACAGAAACAGTTAGAAATGTATTTATAATTGATGATAAAGGAATAATAAGGACAATACTAATATATCCAATGAATGTAGGAAGATTTATACCAGAGATATTAAGAATTGTTAAAGCATTACAAGTAGCAGATTGTTCGCAAAGCTCTACAGGTGCAAATTGGATACCAAATCAGCCAGTAATTTTACCACCGCCAAAAACTTTTTGCGAATTGCAAAATAGACAACAAGAAATAATTAAAAATAGAAATGGAATAAATTGGTATCTGAGCTTCAAAGAAATACCTACAAATTGTATAGATAATGGAAATACAGAATGTATTGAATAATTTTTTTAGATTTGCACATCATAATATTATCACTGAAAAGTGTAACTTAAAGGTGAGAAAGGAATGGTATGCAATATGGAAGGAAATCAAAAAATACACTGTAATGTTGAGACTTGTAAGTATAATGATTACAATCAAAATAAGTGTACTTTAACAGCTATTCAAGTAACTCCAACACAAAATTGTAAATCAAAAAAAGCTGATGAATCAATGTGTTCAAGTTATGAAAATGAGAAGCAATAGTCTTCTCATTTTTGCTTATATTATTAATGTCTGTTATTATTCTTTAATTGATAAGCAATTTGTCTTTCAGCATCTTTTTTAGCTAAATCTTGACGTTTATCATATAATTTTTTTCCTTTGCCAATACCTAATTCAACTTTTACTAAATCACCTTTAAAATACAAACTGATAGGAATTAAGCTATATCCTTTTTGTTTTGTTAAACCAATTAATTTAGAAATCTCACGTTTATTAAGTAGTAATTTTCTATCACGTAAAGGATCTTTATTAAAAATGTTTCCGTGGTCATAAGGGCTGATGTGCATTCCAATTATAAAAATTTCGCCTTTTTTTAATATAGCATACGTATCTTTTAAATTTACTTTTCCTTGTTTTATTGATTTTATTTCTGTTCCGTGTTAAAACGATTCCCGCTTCTAATTTTTCTTCTATATTATAATTATGATATGCTGTAGGATTTTTAGAAATTTGTTTTATGTTGGTATTCATTAAATTCAATTCCTTTCATTTATGTTTAAAGGTAGTATACCAAAAAAGTAAAAATAAATCAAGAACAAGTGGATATTAATAACATTTGTACTATTTAGAATATTTTAAAGTCCGCGTATTTGTTTTGTATAATAAAAATGAAGTACTATATAACTTATAAAAAAGTATAAAAGTACTCCGATAGTTTGTTCGTATATAGGATTTTATAATCTTACATACAATAAATACTATTCATCATCATGGTTAGTACGCATTTGAGAACCATAGTACCAAACTAATGCAACAATTGCAATACCTGCTATTCCTAATATAAGCCAAGTCCATGCTGTAGCATTCATTCCCATAAATCTAGAATCAGTTGTAGATGTTCTTGTTGCTATATAAGTGTTACTGTTTGTTCTATCATTTCCATTCATTTCTGAATTATTGTTGTTATTGTTATTATTGGTGTTTTCAGTCATTCCAGTAGCATTATCCATAGAATTTTCCGCTGCTCCTGTTGCACCTTTTGTAGTATTAGCAATATCTCTAGCACCATCTTCTATTGCATTTTCAGCACCACCTACAACATTTCTTACACCATTTGCTGCATCTTCAAGCATATGATCATTATTTGCAAAACATATTGAAAAAGAGAAAATTCCAATTGTTAATATAGCTAAAGCAACAAATATTTTCTTGTACATATATATTCCTCCTTATTATAGAATTACATTATTAGTATTGAAAAAAATGATAAAAAATATGTATGCAAAAAAATATAAAAATGGAAAAAGATTCAAATTTAATTGAATCTTTAGAAAAAATTATTGGTTTATTTTTATTATAATTGCAATTGCTAAGAATATTAGTAAAACACCAACTACAATTAATAAAATATTTAAAATTTGTGAAATTCCTAGTTCTGAATCTGGTGAGTAATTTGAAACTGTTGTTGAACTTGTATCAGAGACACCAGTATAATTTGCAAAAGAAGTTGTATTGTCTGTTTCATCATCGCTTGTACTAGTGTTTGTTGCTGAATTTGATGTGTTTGATGAAGTGTTATTTAAAGTAGAAGTGTTGCTTGAAGTATTTGTGGTACTAGAAGTTGAATTGCTACTTTCAGTATAATTAACAGAATTATCTGTATCTTCGGCATCAACAGCTTTTACTGAGTAAAAAAATACAGATGTAATTATTAAAATACAACTTATAAAAATTAATTTTAATTGATTTGATTTCACTTTACATTACCTCCTAAATTGTATAAAAAGTTTTATCATTTGATTGACAGTAATATAATATCACATCTACTAAAACCTTGTCTAGTAATTTTTTAAAATTAAAAAAATTACTTGTTTATAAAAAATCAATATGATAAAATGTCGTTAGAAAAATTATGGAAAGGGATGAAATAAAGATGGCAAATATTTTTGATTATATGCAATGGAGAGATATACCACTAACAAAAACAGAATTTAATGAAATTGATAATTTAATTTTAGCACGTTTTTCATATTTTCCTCTTGATGAAAAAATAATATCAAATGCAGAAAAGATAACTATAAAGGAAAGTTATAAAAGATATGAAACTAATCGGAACAACTGCAAGAGTTTTACAAAAAGAAGATGTTGATTTATATCCTGTTTTAGCTAATAGTGTTAGATTTGGAAATTTATATATATCAGATTTTATAAATAAAATAGATGTGGAACAAGAAAAACAATTTTCTGCAATTACTGTTCATTTGCCAAATGATTATATATATGTTGCTTTTAGAGGAACAGATAATACTATAGTAGGGTGGAGGGAAGACCTAAACATGTGTTTTAGTGATACAGTTCCTTCACAAATAGATGCAGTGAATTACTTAAATAGTATTGCAAAAAAATATGATAATGGAAATTTAAAAATATTTGTAGGTGGTCATTCAAAAGGTGGAAATTTAGCTATTTATGCAGCAGCTTTTTGTGATTTAAAATTTCAAGAAAAAATAGTTACAGTGTATAATAATGATGGACCTGGATTTAGTGAGAATATTGTTGATACAGAAGAATATAGAAGGATTTTACCTAAAATTCAAACATTTATGCCACAAACTTCTATTATAGGTAGATTATTAAATCATAAGGAAAAAATTATAATTTTGGAAAGTACTCAAACAGGAATTATGCAACATGACTTATATAGTTGGCAAGTATTAGGTGATAAATTTGTTAGAGATGAGTTTACAAATTCTAGTGAATTTATAGATCAAACAATCAGTAATTGGATTAAAGAGGTTACTCCTAAACAAAGAGAACAATTTGTAAGTGTTCTTTTTGAAGTATTAAATTCAACACAAGCAGAAACTCTTTCTGAAATTAGTGGAAAGTGGTTTGCAAATGCAAAAACAATGATTAAATCTTATAAAGAACTTGATGAAAATAGTAAAAAGGCTTTAAATAAAGCTGTAAGCATTTTTGTGAAAGTTGGGAAAGATAACTTTAAGGAAAATGCAAAAAATGATATATTAAAACAGACTAATTGAGAAAAATAACAAAGTTGTAAAAGCTGCTAATGTTATATAATAAGTTTTTTATAAAACATATAAATGGGAATTTTTGTAAATTATTTTATGCTTTTTACAAATTTTTCCATTTTTGTTTTTGATTTATTGTATAATTTATATTGTTATTATTTTTGTTTACTGCAAGATAAAGGAGGTAATAATATTGCTATTTTCTGGATATCTTTCAAAACATTTATATGGCAGAATTGTTAGTTCACAGAGTGAATCAATAAAGACGCCGCTTGATGATGAAGAGTTGAAAGCATTAAAAAAATTTAAGGTTTCTTATAAAATTGTTTTTAATAATGATGGGGAACCTATATATATCTTAGATACTCAAGAATTGAAGTCAATTTTTTGTAACTGAAGACAATTGTCACATTAATGCAGTAAACAAATTTACGAATTGTAAATTAAAATGGTTAAAAGAACAATATCAGTACTAAAAATGTTTATGTTTTTAGTTTTCTGATTTGTTCTTTTCCCATTTTTGTAGAAACAAAGATGCAAATATTTGAATAACTAGAAAGGTTTATTATTGATATAATAATTTTTCTAATTCTTTTATTTTATCACGTAATTCTGCTGCTTTTTCAAACTCCATTTGGCTGGCAAATTGAAGCATTTCATCAGTAATTTTAGAAATAGTTTCTTTTATATCTTCTTTTTTCTCTAGTTTGTATTCTACTCCAATATCTTCTTGCTTTGTTATACTGATTGTTTCTCTAACAGATTTTTTAATGGTTTTAGGGGTAATTCCATGTTCTTTATTATATTCCTCTTGGATTTTTCTTCTACGGTTTGTTTCTGTTATAGCTTTTTCCATGCTTTCGGTTAGTTCATCAGCATACATTATAACAGTGCCGTCTGTATTTCTAGCAGCTCTACCTATTGTTTGTATAAGTGAACGTTCTGAACGTAAAAAACCTTCTTTATCTGCGTCAAGAATTGCTACTAGTGATACTTCAGGAATATCAAGACCTTCTCTTAAAAGATTTATTCCTACTAGTACATCAAACTCTCCTAAACGTAAATTTCTTATAATTTCCATTCTTTCTAGTGCTTTAGTATCAGAATGCATATAGGCAACTTTTATGTCTAATCCTTTTAAGTATGATGTTAAATCTTCTGCCATTTTTTTTGTTAGAGTTGTTACTAAAACTCTTTCATGTTTTTCAACTCTTTCATGTATTTGTTCTATTAAATTATCAATTTGATTTTCAACAGGTCGTACTTCTATTTTAGGATCTAGTAATCCAGTAGGCCTTATAATTTGCTCTACAACATTTTCTTTGCTGTGTTCGTTTTCGTAATCGGCAGGTGTAGCACTTACAAATACTACTTGATTTATTCTTTCTTCAAATTCATCAAATTTTAATGGTCTATTGTCATAAGCGGAAGGTAAGCGAAAGCCATAGTTTACTAGAGAGTCTTTTCTTGATTTGTCTCCATTGTACATTGCTTTTACTTGTGGAATTGTTGCATGTGATTCATCTATAAGTAAAAGAAAGTCTTTTGGAAAGTAATCAAATAAAGTGAATGGGGGAGAACCCGGCTTTCTGCCACTAATATGTCTTGAATAGTTTTCAATTCCTTGGCAAAATCCTGTTTCTTTCATCATTTCTATATCGAAATTTGTTCTTTCCTCTATTCGTTGGGCTTCTATAAGTTTGTTATTATCTTTAAAATATTTTATTCTTTCTTCTAATTCTGTTTCTATTGTTCCAATAGCTTTTTCTAATTTGTCTTTTTTTGTTACGTATTGAGAAGCTGGTGGAATAAGAATGTGTTTTCTTTCTCCAATAGCTTTTCCTGTTAAAGGATTTATTTCAGAGATTTTTTCGATTTCATCTCCCCAGAACTCAACTCTTACAGCACTTTCACTTTGTGAAGATGGATATATTTCTGCAATATCTCCTTTTGCTCTAAAAGTACCTCTTTTGAAGTCGATTTCGTTTCTGGAATATTGCATTTCAACTAATTTTTTTAAAACATCATCTCTACTTTTTTGCATACCAGGTCTTAAAGATAACATCATCTCTTGATAATCTTCTGGATCTCCTAAACCATATATGCATGAAACAGATGCTACTATTATTACATCTCTTGTTTCAAAAAGAGATAGTGTGGCAGAATGTCTTAGTTTGTCTATTTCATCATTTATTGATGCATCTTTTTCTATATAAGTATCAGAACTTGGTATATAACTTTCTGGTTGATAATAATCATAATAACTTACAAAGTATTCAACATTATTTTCTGGAAAGAATTCTTTAAATTCTGAATATAGTTGTCCTGCTAGTGTTTTGTTGTGCGCTAAGACTAAAGTTGGTCTTTGTACTTTGTTTATTATGTTTGCCATTGTAAAAGTTTTTCCTGAACCTGTAACACCAAGTAAAGTTTGAAATTTTTTGCCTTGTTTAATACCGTTTGATAAATATTCTATTGCGTGTGGTTGGTCTCCTGTTGGAGTATATTCTGAATGTAGTTTAAACATAAAAAGATCCTCCTAATAATTATAATTAGAGTCAAATGTACTTTGACTTATAATGAATTGATTATATTATAAAAAATGTTATGTTTATATTATATACCAAATACAAGCTAGTTTTCAATAAAATTTGCAATAATATTGATTTTTGTTCCATTTTATGTTAATATAATTATGTCGCACATTGAAAATTAAATAGATTATAAAGGAGGAAATTTTATGCTCAAAGTATGCGAACCAGAAGTTAATTCATCAGGAAAGAGAAAGGACAAATATAGGTGCTATAATGTAAAACTTAATAATCGGACGTTTAAAGATGTTCCTGCAAAATATAAAAATAAATGTTCTGATTGCGAAGAAAAAAATAGCTGCGTATACAATACTTATGATTCTTATGGTTTTTCTATTTCTATGTATGATTGCAAAAATAATAGAATTTTTATCCATGAATTAATTTCAGTAATTTGGTATGTATTAGCTGCATTGTATGCATTAGAAGTTGCTATTAGTTTTGCATTTGATCATACTATAAATTTGAAAAGAATCTTACTTTTTGTTGCAATAGAAACAGTATTATTTTTTGCTGGTTATTTTTCAGAAAAATTAATTATTTATATGTATTATAAAAATTTTTGTAATGTTCTTAGTAATAGTGATGAGCAATATAACTATTATAAAGAGGTTTCTTCATTAATCAAATCAAATTCTTTAAAATATGAAAGTACGTCAAATAATGAAAATTTGTATTCTAGTTATATGAATGCATTAGATAAAATTAAAAAAATAGAAGTACTTTCAGAGAATAAAGCATTTTCAAATGCGTCTGTCATAGGGAATGTTAATAAAGTTGTAGAAGATTTGAAACACGTTTTTTATATGTGTGTTGCAATTGAAAAAAAGCAATATGATGATAAAATCTTTTCAGAAGATTTACAAAATCTGTATGAGACAATCTATTATTACAAGAGTGCATTTGACTCAGGCTGTAATAATTCTTATTATGAATCTAAGGTACACAGGGCTTTAATGTGTTATGATAGGAAACTTGAGATATTAGAAAAGTCAATAATGAAGGATTTTGAAGAAATAGCAGATAAATTAGAGTTTGATTATTAAAGGAGACGTTATATTATGAGTTGGAAAAAAAATTTTGTGGTTATTGTAATAACAATTGTTGTTTTACAGATAGGTACATTTTCTATTAGTAAAGTTGTAGATTTTATTAGTATTCCAGAAAAAGAGGTGACTGTAAATGCGCCAGCAGATATGGAGGATGCGTTTTCTGCAGCTTTAAAGAAAACGGATTTAAAAAATGATTACAAAGTAGTTATTACTTCTGATGAAAAGGCAGATATTTCTGTCGGATATAATAAAGAAAAAGATGGTACATATACTAAATTTGCTTATTCACCATTTGTTATGGCTTATAATGATGATAAAGACATATTTAAAAGTTTGAAAGCTTCGAAAATAGTCAAAAAATCTAAATATAGTGATGATGAATATAATTTTAACATGTTAAAATTAATAAATACTGTTGTTGAGGGCAAGCACCTGAAAGACTTAGGTTTTCCAACAGAAGCTACCATATTTGTACCGGCAGAAAATTCAGATTATTGGACTAGTTTTTATGATTTTATGCTTATTACGTTAAATGATGGAAGCTATCCACAAGATAATACAGAAATTAAAAAAATGAAATCAAAAATAGAGCAGTTTTTAGATAGTAAAACTGTAGAACAAGTCAGTGATTTTGATTCTCAATTAATAAGCACAAATTATTTTTCTGAAGGTGCTATATATATTTTACCAGAGCAAGAAGCATGTAGACTCTCTTATAAGGCATATACATCCTCTAAAGACCAAGCAAGGATTTTTTATTTAACTTCTACTGTAAATTTGAATTTTTATGTAAAAGCTAATACCGAAAATGGTAAACAAGTACTTTCAAAAATGAATTCGAGTAAATTTTTTGAAAAATTATACGAAAAATTTTATAGAAGTGAAGTTGATAAAGAAATTTTTAATCATGATTGTGTTCTTGATGAACGAGATTCTTATAATAGTGTTGTAGCTCCTTATTAAAAACATACAGTAATGTATATATTAAAATTGCTTATGTGAATTTTATAATCTATTTATCCCACAGGTACAATGTGCTTGTGGGAATTTTTTTGCTTTTAAATATAATTATGCATATCTGATATTTTTAATTTGCTTAGAAAATATATTTTACCAAACTATTGTTTTTATTTGTGATTTATAGTATAATGAAATTTGCTAATAGTGAAGTAAGAATATGAAGTGTAAAATTTTTCATGTTTTTATGTGCTTTTGTTAAGCAGAGAAAGGAATGTATTTTAGTATGAATGATAAAATAATAATAAAAGGTGCAAAAGAACATAATTTAAAAAATATAGATATAGAAATACCAAGAGATAAATTAGTAGTAATAACTGGATTATCAGGTTCTGGAAAATCATCATTGGCATTTGATACTTTATATGCTGAAGGACAAAGGAGATATGTAGAAAGTTTATCTTCTTATGCAAGACAATTTTTAGGAATAATGGAAAAACCTGCGGTAGAATCAATAGAAGGATTGTCTCCAGCAATATCAATAGATCAAAAGACAACTTCAAAAAATCCACGTTCTACAGTAGGGACTGTTACAGAAATTTATGATTATATAAGACTTTTGTATGCTAGAATTGGAACACCATATTGCCCACATTGTGGTATAAAAATAGAAAAACAGTCTATAGATCAAATTGTTGATAATATAATGGCATTAGAAGCGGGTACAAAGATACAAGTTTTGGCACCTGTAATACGAAGCAAAAAAGGTGAATTTATTAAGCAGTTAGAAGAATATCAAAAAGAAGGTTTTGTAAGAGTTAGAATAGATGGACAAGTATATGAGCTGTCAGATGATATAGAGTTAGATAGGAAGAAAAAACATGAAATAGAATTAGTAGTAGATAGATTGGTAATAAAAGAAGATATTAGAAGTAGACTAACAGAATCTGTAGAAACTGCTTTAAAGCATGCAGATAATTTGGTATTAATAGATGTAGTTGGTCAAAAAGCAATATTATATAGTACAAATTATGCGTGTCCACATTGCGGATTTAGTTTTCCAGAATTATCTCCAAGAATGTTTTCTTTTAATAATCCATTTGGTGCATGTCCAGAGTGTTCTGGTATAGGATATTTGATGAAAATGGATCCAGATTTAATAATTCCTGATAAAAATAAGACTTTATATGATGGAGTAAAGGCATTTGGCTCTAGTGTTATGAAAAGGGCAGATACAATGGCTAAAATGTATTTTGAAAGTATAGGTAGACATTATGGTGTAGATATTAGTGTACCAATTAAAAAGTTACCAAAAGACTTTTTAGATAAAATTTTATATGGTACAGGTAGTGAAGTAATAGATTTTCAATTTGAGTCATCAGCTGGGACAAGAAGATTTTCAACACCATTTGAAGGAGTTTTACCAACATTAGATAGACGTCATAATGAAACTAAATCTCAAGGAATGAGAGATTTTTATGAAATGTATATGAGTAATTCAGAATGTCCTGCTTGTAAAGGGGCAAGGTTGAGACCAGAAATACTTTCTATAAAAATTGGAGATAAAAATATAAATGATTTAACAGATATGTCTATAAATAAAATTAAAGACTTTTTAAATAATTTAGAGTTAACAAAAACTCAAGCAATGATTGCTGATATGATTTTAAAAGAAATAGATAAAAGATTACAATTTTTAGTAGATGTTGGTCTAGAATATTTAACATTATCAAGAAGTGCAGGAACATTATCAGGTGGGGAAGCTCAGAGAATACGTTTAGCAACTCAAATTGGTTCAGGTTTAACAGGTGTATTATATATATTAGATGAACCAAGTATTGGATTACATCAAAGGGATAATGATAAACTTTTAGCAACATTAAAGAAATTAAGAGATTTGGGAAATACATTAATAGTGGTTGAGCATGATGAAGATACTATGTATGCTGCAGATCAAATTATCGATATTGGTCCTGGTGCTGGTTCACATGGTGGAAACGTTATGGCACAAGGAACAGCAGAAGAAATTAAAAATGTTAAGAATTCTGTAACTGGTCAATATTTAAGTGGCAGAAAAAGAATACCTGTACCTAAAAAACGTAGAAAAATGGTAAAAGGCAAAGTTATAGAGGTACAAGGTGCTACAGAAAATAACTTAAAAAATATAAGTGTTAAGTTTCCATTAGGATTATTTACATGCATTACAGGTGTGTCAGGTTCTGGAAAATCAACTTTAATAAATGAAGTACTTTATAAAACAATTGCTAAAGAATTAAATGGTGCAAATGAAAAACCTGGAAAGTGTAAAGGGGTAAAAGGGTTAGAACAAATAGATAAGATTATAAATATAGATCAGTCACCTATAGGTAGAACACCACGTTCTAATCCAGCAACTTATACAGGATTATTTGATTTAATAAGAGATATTTTTGCGGGAACAAATGAGGCAAAATTGCGTGGGTATCAAAAAGGAAGATTTAGTTTTAATGTTGCAGGTGGAAGATGTGAAAGTTGTAATGGAGATGGAGTTCATAAAATAGAAATGCACTTTTTACCAGATGTATTTGTTCCTTGTGAAGTATGTAAGGGCAAAAGATATAATCATGAAACTTTAGAGGTAAAATATAAAGGTAAAAGCATAGCTGATGTATTGGATATGACTGTAGAAGAAGCTTTAGAATTCTTTGATAAAATTCCTAAAATAAAACAAAAATTACAAACTTTATATGATGTAGGATTAAGTTATATAAAATTAGGTCAGCCTTCTACAACTCTTTCAGGTGGTGAAGCACAAAGAGTTAAACTTGCTACAGAATTGTCAAAAAGAGCAACTGGAAAAACTTTATATATTTTAGATGAACCAACTACGGGATTACATATTGCAGATGTTCATAAATTAGTTGATATTTTGCATAGATTGGTTGATACAGGTAATACTATTTTAGTTATAGAACATAATTTGGATTTGATAAAGACTTGTGATTATATTGTTGATTTAGGTCCTGAAGGTGGAGATAATGGGGGAGAAGTTATTGCTGTTGGTACTCCTGAACAAATTTGTAAAAATGATAGGAGTTATACTGGTAAATTTTTAAAAAAATATCTTGAACAATAAAAATATATATTAAAAAAGAAAAGCATTGCTTAGTAAATTAAAATTAAGGAATGCTTTTCTTTTTTTGTGCACGAACAAATTTGAAATGTTTTAAATAGTGCAAATGTTATAAATGTTCGCTTTTGTTCGTGCATATATGTTGTTAGTTATAATTTGAAAATATATTGAACTATTTATTGTCTTGTTTATTTTGTTTTTCATTTTCCTGAGTTGGATTATTTTTATTACTATTTTTTTTACTTTCTTTATTTTTCTTTGCCATAAAAGCACCTCCATTCATAATTTATAATTATTTTAACACTAATTTCAAAAAATATACATAAAATAGATTGAATAAAAAAGAAAAAAGTGATATATTAAAAATGTTGTAATAACAAATTTATTTGCTTAACATTATTGTTTTAGTATTTGTAATTTGTTATTTGAATGAAATATAAAATATTGATAAATTTCAAGTTTATAGGTATAACTTTAAAACCTAAATATCCAATAAGGAATGATTGTAATATGTATATAAATGAAAAATTAAATGAGTTTAATGAGTATATAAAATTTAGAAAAGTTGCAGTAATAGGCTTGGGAGTAAGTAATTTACCATTATTAGATTATTTACATGATAAAAAAGCAAATGTAACTATATTTGATGATAGAACAATAGATGAATTACCAAAAGAAACAATAGATAAAATAACAAATTATGGATTTGAATTTTCATTTGGAAAAAGTTCGCTTGAAAAATTAAATAATTTTGATTTGATTTTTCGATCTCCAAGCTGTTTACCAACAAAACCAGAATTAGAAAAAGAAGCACAAAGAGGTGCAATAGTAACAACAGAAATAGAGCTTTTGATGAAAATGTGTCCATCTAAAATAATTGGTGTAACAGGAAGTGATGGTAAAACAACAACAACAAGTCTTATAAACGCAATATTACAGGGAAGTGGATATAAGACTTTTTTAGGAGGGAATATAGGGACACCTTTATTTACTAAATTAGATGAAATGCAACCTGATGATATTGTGGTCCTTGAATTAAGTAGTTTTCAATTAATGGGAATGGAAGTAAGTCCTAATATTTCTGTTATAACTAATATAACACCAAATCATCTAAACATACATAAAGATTATGAAGAATATATAGATGCTAAAAAAAATATATTTAAGTATCAAAATGAAAATGATATAGTAGTACTAAATTATGATAATGAGATTACTAGAGCATGTGCTAAAGAGGCAAAAGGAAAAGTGATATTTTTTAGTGATAAAGAAAAATTGGATAATGGTTACATTATTGATGAAGATATTATAAAGATATGTACAGATAAAATAAGAAAACATCTTTTAAATGTAAATGATGTTATTTTGAGAGGTAAACATAATTATGAGAATATTGCAACAGCATTGGCTGCAACAAGTACACTAGTAGATATAGATAAAGCTATAGAAGTTATTAAAAATTTTAAGCCTGTTGCACATAGATTAGAATTTGTAAGAGAGTTAAATGGTGTAAAATGGTATAATGATTCCGCAAGCTCTTCTCCAACTAGAACATTAGCTGGTATAAATGCATTTAAAGAACCTATTGTTTTAATAGCTGGTGGATATGATAAAAATTTAGATTATAAACCTATTGCAAAACCTATTTTAGAAAAAGTATCAACACTTATATTAATGGGGCAGACATCTGGAAAAATATTTGATTGTGTAAAAGAAGAAATGGAAAAAGAAAATAAAGTATTACCTATTTATGTAGTAGATAATTTAGATGATGCTATAAAAACAGCTAGAAAATATGCAAAACCTTCTCAAATCGTTTTATTTTCTCCTGCAAGTGCAAGTTTTGATATGTTTAAAAACGCTGTTCAAAGAGGTGAATTGTTTAAGGAAAAAGTAAATTTATTATAATGTAAAGTGCTTATTATTAATATAGTTATTTTTAAAATATGTATTTATTAATTTGCGTACTTTTTTAGAATCTTTTTTGTAAAAAGTTGAGGTGGAAAACTGTAAAAGTTTTTTTACTTCAACTTTTTTTAAATTATATCAGCAATATTGCCGGTGCTTTTAATAACTCTAATTTTTGTATTAAAGAAAGTATACTAACTTCCTTTATATTGTTCTAAAAAAGACAACCTATGAATATTATATAAAAGAATTATATAAAGATAATAATAAATAATTTTTGTATAGAAAGGGTTGAGGTTTAATATGCCAATTGAAGAAAGAAAAACAATAAATACAGGAGTTATTCAAAATTTAATATTAGAAAATAGGGGAAAACTAAGCATTTCAGGTGTAAATGATGTTTTGAGTTTTGATGATCAAGTTGTAATTGTTGAAACTGAATTAGGATTGCTTACAGTTAAAGGCGAAAATATTAGAGTAAATAAATTAAGTTTAGATACATCAGAAGTAGTATTAGAAGGAACAATTTCATATTTAGCATATAGTGATAAAGATTTAGAAAAAAACAAAAATAGTAGCTTGTTAAGCAAAATTTTTAAGTAGAAAGGCGTAGAAAATGATAACTAATCAAGCATATATATTTATTATATTTGTAATTGTTGGCTTTGTTATAGGTTTACTTTTTGATTTTTTTAGAATACTACGAAGAAGTATAGAAACTAAAGATTTTATAACTTATATAGAAGATATTTTGTTTTGCTTAATTACAGGATCCATCATACTTTATTCTATTTTTTATTTTAATAATGGTGAATTTAGAATGTATATGTTTATTGGAATTTTAATAGGTGCTTTATTTTATTTGATAACAATAAGTAATTATGTTATTAAAATAAATGTGTATATATTGACAAAAATTATTTTTATTTGTAAAAAAGTAGTTAATTTTATATGTATGCCTTTAAAATTTATATTTAAAAATGTAATGAAAATGTTTAAACCTATTAAATTTATTATTATTAATATAAGAAAAAAAGTGTCTAAAAAAGGAAAAAAGAATAAAAAAATACAAAAAATTCCAAAAATAAAAAGGATTTTTAATAAAAAAGTAGAATAATATAGTTGTATGATATTTCTTAGGGAGGAATATACTTATGAAAAAGTTTAAAAAAATAGCGAAAATTATTATCTTAATAATACTTATTATTTATGTAGGACTAACATTTATAAATCAACAAAAAACATTAAATCAATATTCAAAAAATTATGAGGATTTAACATCACAAATAGAAAAACAAAAGGAATATAATGAACAACTTTCAAAAAAGAAACAAGATATTGAATCAACAGATTTTATAGAAGATATGGCTAGAGAAAAGTTGGATATGTATTTGCCTAATGAGAAGGTATATATGGATACAGGATATTAATTTATAGAAAAATAATAGGGTATACGATTTAGATATTTGATATATTTTATGTGTTAAGTATTAATATAGTATATCTTTTTTTGTTTTATTTTTCTGAATAGTTTTATAGAATAAATTCAATATTGTTCAAATATAAAACTTATTTATATTTAGTGTTTTTTTCGATTTGTTCTATAAAGCTATTCCAATTTTTTTATAATTATGTTATAATAATTGTCATATAAAGGAGGAAACTATGCCAGATTTAGAAAAAATGACTTTATCTGATTTGAAGATATTAGCTAAAGAAAATAATATAAAAAATATATCTAAATTAAAAAAAGAGGATTTGATAGGAATTTTACAGCAAATTTCTGTGGGAGACAGTAAATCTATTGAAGAGAATAAAGTTCTTAGTAAAGATATTACTAAAAAATCTATTGAATCTAATGTTGATACAGAGTCTACAAAGTATAATGCAAATGGTGAACCTATTGTAGACTATAAACTAACTAATGAAGGTGATGAAATTGTAGAAGGAATTTTGGATATTTTACCAGATGGATATGGTTTTTTAAGAGGTGAAAACTATTTATCTACAGCTAAGGATGTTTATGTTTCTGTTGTTCAAATAAAGAGATTTAAGTTAGATACAGGTGATATGATAAAAGGTATCTCAAGATTTCGTGATGGTGAGAAATTTCCATCTTTGATATTTGTTGGAGAAGTAAATGGTGAACATCCTGAGAAAGCTGCTAAGAGAAAGAGATTTGATGAACTTACACCAATATATCCTGATCATAAATTAAAATTAGAAACATCAACAAATGAATATGCAATGAGAATTATAGATTTAATGTGTCCAATAGGAAAAGGCCAAAGAGGATTAATTGTAGCACCTCCTAAAGTTGGAAAAACAACACTTTTAAAAAAGATTGCAAATAGTATAACAAAAAACAATTCAGATGTGGAACTAATAATGTTATTAATAGATGAAAGACCAGAAGAAGTAACAGATATGAAACGTTCTATAGATGGACAAGTAATTTATTCTACATTTGATGAATTACCTGAGCACCATGTAAAAGTAGCTGAAATGGTTTTAGAAAGAGCTAAAAGAGTTGTAGAACAGGGAAAAGATGTTGTAATATTATTAGATAGTATTACTAGACTTGCTAGAGCTTATAACCTTGTAATCCCATCATCTGGAAAAACATTATCAGGTGGTATAGATCCTGCAGCATTACATAAGCCAAAGAAATTTTTTGGAGCAGCAAGAAATATAGAATTTGGTGGAAGTCTTACAATATTAGCAACGGCTTTAATAGAAACTGGTAGTAGAATGGATGATGTAATATTTGAAGAATTTAAAGGAACAGGAAATATGGAAGTTCACCTAGATAGAAAACTATCTGAAAAGCGCATATTCCCAGCTATAGATATTAATAAATCAGGAACAAGAAGAGAAGATTTATTATTAACTGCAACTGAAAAAGAAACAGTTTTTGCATTAAGAAAGGCTATGAATAGTTTAACTGTTGCTGAAGTTACTGAACAAGTTATAAAGAGAATGACTCAAACAAAAAATAATGAAGAATTTGTTGATAAAATGGATATTTATTTACGAATGTTTAAATAAATATAATAGTATTTTATAAATAGAATTCTTAAAAAATGTTTTAGAGATTTTATAAGAATTCGAATAAAAATAGAAGTAATGAAACTATAGTAAATTAGTTTTGTTACTTTTTTATATTATAGGAAAAGGAATTAAACTAAATATTATTACAATATATCTCTAAAATTCCTGTAATATAGTAAATTACTAGTTCCTAGGCCTATTACTATAACTTTTATAAATTTTATATACTCATTTAATATTTTTCTCTTTTATTCGTTTTTTTTATTTAGTGTTTCTGCTGCTGCTATTGTTGATAATGTATCTCCAAGTTGAGCGAAAAAAGCTCCTAAAAATGTAATTTCATCAATATCTTTTCCTTGAGAAATAGTATATGCTATTGATGAAATTATATATATGTATTCACAAGAGTTCATTGATATCACCTTGACCCTTTTATATTAATTTATGTATTTATTTGAAAAATGTTGATAGATACTTAATATATAAAAATATAATTTTATTATTGTATAATAAAATTGAATAAGATTACTTTAAATGAAAAATATCTCATAAAAATAAAGTTTTAACATTGACAATATTTTATGCATATGATATAAAAAGATTAAAATCTTTGCACTGCATATAAATTTACAGTACAAACTGAGCAGACCGTGACAAAATAGTTATGGAGTCGGGTCACAAAAGTGACAGTGGAATATTCATCCATGGGACAGTAGTTGCTAATACTGATTCGTGGGTGTTTTTTGTGCTTTTATCAAAAAATACTCCCATTATATTAAGTGCTATAGACATATTTTGTTATGGAGGTAAAAAAATGAAAAAAGAAAGAGGTAATAGTCATTGTAAAGAATATAATTTTCAATCTGTAGCTAATAAAGTTTCAATTAATACAATTATTGGAAATATGCTTTTGGCTATATTAAAATTTTTATCTGGCGTTATAGCTCATTCTAATGCAATGATTAGTGATGCTATTCATTCTGCATCAGATGTATTTAGTACTTTTGTAGTTATTATAGGGATTAGGTTAGCATCTAAAAAACCGGATAAAGAACATCCTTATGGACATGAACGCTTAGAGTGTGTTGCAGCAATTATACTTTCAATGGTACTTTTTATTACTGGTCTTTGGATAGGAATTGAGGCATTACAAAATATTATTCAAAAAAATTATAGTAATTTGCAGGTTCCTGGAGTTTTGGCTTTAATTGCTGCAGGTATTTCAATTATTAGCAAAGAGGGAATGTACTGGTATACAAGATATTATGCCAAAAAAATTGATTCTAGTGCATTAATGGCAGATGCATGGCATCATCGTTCAGATGCTCTATCTTCAATAGGTGCGTTGATTGGTATTCTGGGTGCAAGGATTGGGTTTCCTATTATGGACTCTATAGCAAGTTTAGTGATTTTTATATTTATTGCTAAAGCTGCTTTTGATATTTTTAAAGATGCTATTGATAAGATGGTAGATCATTCTTGTGATAAAGATACTGAAAATAAAATTTATGATTGTATTATGGAAAATAAAGATGTGCTATGTGTAGATTTGTTGAAAACTCGTATTTTTGGTAATAAGATATATGTAGATTTAGAAATTCAAGTAAACGGATTATATCCTTTGCAGAAGGCTCATAATATTGCAGAAGTTGTACATGATAATATTGAAAAGAATTTTTTAAATGTAAAACATATTATGGTTCATGTAAATCCTTCCAAAGTAGAATAATACAAATATTTTACAATAGTGGTGAATTGTTAAGTTTTTCATAAAATATATTAAAACTTTAAATTTTAGAAATGTTTAAATAAATATTTTAGTTTATTTAAACATTTCTGTTTGATTTTGTACAATTATTTAGAATTAGTAGATTTTTATATATTTTTATGATAATATATATTTATATATTAGTAGATAGGAGAAAAGCTATGTTAGAAAAATATTATCCATATGAATATGTTGAAGATGTTTTTTGTATTGATTATAAAAAAATTTTTGATAAAGGTTATAAAGGAATTATATTTGATTTAGATAATACGTTAGTACCACATGGAAAAGGTTCTACAAAAGAAGTAAATGATTTATTTAAACAAATACAAAGTATAGGGTTAAAAACTTTTATTTTATCTGATAATGGTAAAAAAAGAATAGATGAATTTTTAGAAAATATAAGTAATTGTCCATATATAGATAATGCAGGAAAGCCTAATCCTGAAAATTATTGTAAAGCTGTTAAAGAAATGAATTTAGAAAAATGCGAAGTAGTCTATATTGGTGATCAAATTTTTACTGATATATTAGGTGCAAATAATGCAGGTATTGCAAATATTTTGGTAAAATTTATTGGTTATAAAACAGAAAAAAAGATTGGTATAAAACGTCATATTGAAAAAATAATATTAAAATTATATTCTTACAATAAAAAATATACCCATAGACTTGGCGATATATTAAAGGAGGAAAAAGTGAAAACTAATAAAAAATTATTAAGTCAAAGAAATCCACTATTTTTTAAATTAGCAGTTAGAAAAGGAATTATAAAAAGAGATATCCAAGATATTTTATCTAAAGATAAATTTGCACATGATAGGTCTAATGAAAAATTGCCTAATATAGTTTCATCATATAATTCTTATTTAATAAAAAAGGGTACTGAATTAGAGCTTCAAGAAAACAAAATAGTAAATGTAGAAATAGCTTCTAGTAAAATTACTAATATTGTAATTCATCCTAATGAGGTTTTTTCTTATTGGAAATTAATAGGAACTGTAAATAAAAGAAAAGGATATAAAGAAGGTCGTGTTTTAAGAAACGGTAAAATACAAGCGGGAATGGGTGGAGGCCTTTGTAATTTAGCTAATACTATTAATTTATTAGTATTACATAGTCCACTTGAAATAACAGAATTTCATACACATTCTGATGCATTAGCACCTGATGATGGAGAAAGAATCCCATTAAAAGATGGTACTTGTGTTGGCTATAATTACATTGATTATAGATTTAAAAATAATACTGATCAAGATATTCAATTACTTTTATGGGTTGAAAATAAAACTTTATATGGTGAATTGAGAAGTCAAAATTCATTTCCTTGGAAATATGAAATAATAGAAGAAAATCACCATTTTCAAAAAGAAGGAGAAAATTATTATAGAGTTTCAAAAATATATCAAAATAAGATATTAAAAGAAAATAATGAATTGTTAGAGAAAAAATTAATTTGGGATAATCATTCAAAGGTAATGTATGATTATAATTTAATTCCAAAAGAATATATTAAACAATAATAAGTAGGAGAGATAGAGGGGCGTTGTAAGTTCCTCTTAAATTTACCTATTAGAAACATTGCACAAAATCAAAGTTTTGTGCAAAAAGGCATAGGGGTAAAATATATGGACTGCCTCTACAGGTGTCCTACTATCTATTGCTATATATTGCTATATCTAGCTGTTCTTACACTTTATATCTTATTATTTAATAACTTATATTATTTCTTTAATAAATTGTCTTAAATCTAATTCTAATGTGTTAATACTTATAGTTATAACTTTTTATTTATATCTAAATATTTTTTCTATATAATTCTTTTATTTTTTTATCAAAATTTGCAAAACCTTTATATCAACCGTATTTAGCCTATTTTACAGACAACAAACTATATGTCTTAAAAATAAAAACGGCCTAAAATCGATTCTCGTGCGTTGCTTTTTTGGCACTTTTTTGTAATTTTCTTGTAGTCTATTAAAATCAGTATTTTTACATTATTAATATAAAATTATGTGTAATTCATATTATTGAGTAACTAATCATAAATGATTAACTTATTAACCTTAATATAAAAATGCCTTAAAAACGATTTTAAAGTGTTTAGTAATTAAAATATTTTTATAACTAGTATAATGAATTTTTAATTAGCAATTTATAAATTGTGTACAAAAATATTTATTGTAAATTTATTTATAAATGTAAATAATAAAATTTATAAATTTAACTTTGCACAAAATTATTTTTGATTTATTTTAACAAAAAATTTTTTTATACTAATTTAGATATTTTAATTTTTATGATTTTGTTTTATAAAATTATTATATAGATTTTGGTGAAGTTACAAAACTCGTTTTGAAATTAAATTTGTTATTTTTTTAAAACTCTTTTTAAATTTCTAATTTTTCAAAACAGCCCCTCTCTCCTACTCTCCCATTTTTCCTGAATAAAGTAAATATTATCCAGCATTTAATTGAACACATAATCCGTTATTTTTCATACCTTCCTTTATTATTAATTTACCTATTTCTGGTATGTTATCTATGTTGTTACTCTTACTTTGAACTTGTTCAGCTTGAGTTGCTAATACTTGTTCATAAGTATATTTTAATAAAGCTTTTTTTTCTTGTCCTATGTCATTAGCAGTGTCGTTACTATTTAACATATAATCCAAATTATAGGCATATAACTCTAAAGCTCTCAAAATTATTTCGACTTGTCCATCCAATAGATTTAACTCTACAGAATGAATATTATTAGTATCGAATTTCACTTCTAAATCTTTCATGAGTTCCTCCTTATTATATCGTATTTAAGCACAATAAGCAAGAGCATCTTCCATTTTAAATTGTGCTAATGGATGCTCAAACATGACATCTTTAACTTCTTGATTGTCTAAATGAGTATAAATTTCAGTTGTATCAATATGAACATGACCTAACAATTCCTGGATAGTTTTAATATTTACTCCAGACCTATAAAGAAGAGTTGCGCAGGTATGTCTTAATGTATGAACTGTATATACATTTTCATCAAGTTCTGCTTTTCTATATGCTCTTTTTACAATTTTATTTATTGTAAATTGACTCATCCTATATCCGTAGAATGTAAGAAATAGAGCATTATTGTGTTTTTTATTATTATCATGTGAATTATCTCTTATTTTCAAGTATTTAATAAGAGCATCTTTTGTTTTTTTATTTAAATAATTAGTTCTTTCTTTGTTACCTTTACCAATAATAGTGAATTTATTATCATCTAAATTTATATCTTCAATATTTAGATTTTTGATTTCAGAGAGTCGTAAACCACAATTTAAGAATATATGAAGCATTGCATTATCTCTAATTTCAATTTCATCTGTACTATTTTCATAAAGATTAATAAGTCGTTTAGCTTCATCTAATGATAAATAATTAGGTAACTTTTTCTCAAGTTTTCTTTCACTATTAATTTTTTTAAATGGTTCTTTAAAAATAGTATGTTTTATGTTAAAAAGGTAATCAAAGAATGTTTTTAAATGTTCAATTTTTATAACTCTTGAATTATTCTGATAATGTGATTCTGCTAAAAAGAATATAAAACTATAAATATCACTATTATTTAGACTTCTAATTTCATTTAAGGTAATATCTTCTATAGTATTATATTTATTCTTAAATTTATGAACATTAATAAATTCTAAAAACTGTTCTATTGTAACAGTCATATTTTTTATATATACTTGTGATAGATTTCTAATTGCAACAAGGTAATTTGCAAAATCCTCAACAAATTTAGGTGTTTTTATTTCACTCATAGTATATTATTCCTTCCTATCTAAAATATTAAAATTTTGCATTAATTCTTTTAGTTTCTTATCAGAAACATGTGTATAGACTTGTGTTGCATCTAAAGATTCATGGCCTAGTATTATCTTTAGTACAAATATATTTGCATTAGCTTCATTGTAAAGAAGTGTTGCACCAGTATGTCTTAAAGTATGTGTATGATATTTTTTGCTTTCTTTTCCTTCAGCTTTGATAATATTTTGAACAGATCTTTTAGAAATTCTTTTTCCTCTTGAACTAAGAAATAATGCATTATAGTCCTTATTGCTTTTATCTAGTTTTGGACGTATTTTTATATAAGCGTTTATAGCTTCGCAAACAGCACTATTAAGATATATAATTCTTTGCTTATTTCCTTTTCCAGTAACCTTTAATGTTTGTTCGCTATTATCTATTTTTAAGTCAGACAAATTAATTCCTACTAATTCTGAAAGTCTTAAGCCACAATTTAAAAATACACATGTTATTGCATAATTTCTTATTTTATATCTACAATCGGAACTTATAGTATTTGCGAGTAATCGTTTGCTTTCGTTTAAATCTAAATATTTAGGTTGTCTTTTTTCTATTGTTGCAGATTCCATCCACTTTGTTGGATTTACATTAATTAGATTGTTAGTTTCTAAATATTCATAAAGTCTTTTCATTGAAGCTAATTTTCTATTCCTTGTTTTACTAATATTTTCTAATGTATTATCCAAAAAAAACAAATAATTGCTCAGATCATTTTGATTCATTTTTTCTAAATCTTCTATTGTTACATCTGTTATTTCTATATTTCTAAACTCTTCTTTACTTATAGTATTTAATCTGTTTCTATCATTTAAATATAATTTAATATATCTAAACAAACATCTTAAATCGTAAAAAGCTTCATCAATAGTTGTCTGTGCACCAAAATCTATATATCTTTTGTATTTTAGATAATTATTAAGGAATTCTGGACTTTCTTTTTGATATTGCAAAAAAGACATACTTTTCTAACCCCTCTCGTGATATTCTATGTAATAAATTTAGCATATCTTCTTTTGTAAAAACAAAGGTGCAAATCCACTAATTTTTTTGGATTTGCACACTTGACAAATATTTTTTTAATAGTCAAATTCTCATAATAATACACAACAATATCATAAAAATTATAAATATATAATCATTGAAATAATATCTAACATATTTTTTCATTTGAAATGAAGGAAAGAGTTCTTGATTATTTTTCTTTCATATTTACAGTTATCAAAAGTTTTTCTTTATTGGCTATAATTTCTTCTGCTATTTTCAATAATATGGTTTCATCTTGATGAACATTAAACATTGTCTTAATTTCTTCAATAAAATCATTAAGTGTTCTTTCTTTATTAGCACTATTATAAATACTATCTAATGCTAATACTACATAAGCTATACACCATTCTCTATCTATAAAAATTCTCTCCATTTTATTATTCCTCCGTTATAATTGGTTTATTTTTTATTCTTATGATTCTTTAGATAATTTATTTGTTCTTCATCTTCTTTTCGTATTTCTTCATTTGATTTACTTATATTTCCTCCTAATATAACTAAATACATCATCACTGCAATTAATAATGATGTAAAAAAGATAATAATCCATAATACTTTCATCAATATATATTCCTCCATTTTTCTTTATTATGTTAAATATAATCTGCTTTATTTTAATTCATTAAATGGTAATCAGCTACATTACTCCTCAGGAATCTCACCTATCTGAACTCAGACTTGTTTTCATGGCTTGGGACGCTCTTAACGCTCGTTCTATGACTAAACAAGAGTATTATTATTTGCCTTTATTAGTTATCGCCTTATTGGTTGCTATCCAATATTTAAGTTTATATAGTTCTGCTTCTATATAAAACTAGCTCTTAATAAAGGATTTATTTAATGAATGTTATTTAATTTTCAATGTGCAATTTATCTCTCAAAAAACGAAATAAGTGAAAGAGTTTTTACCCCTTAACTTATTTGCTCACAAAATGCCGTTTTGTACTCCCCTATTCTTCAAAAAATTTTTTTATTTTTTTTAATCCTAGTTCGAGACTTTTTTGTATCTGACTTTTTTGTACCTTTTCTAGTTTAGCCACATCTCTTATTGTAATCTCATTTACAATATGTAAATCTATTCTTCTAAATTGTGTACTTGTCAGGTCTTTCAATGCTTCATTTACTTTTTCTTTTTCTATATTTTTTATAACAGTTTCCTCTACACTTTCAACTGGTTCAAATGCTCTTTTATACATATCCTCTTCTGTTAAGTCTGATTGTTCTAAATGTCTACTTGTTTCATTTTTTATTTTTATATATGCTTTTTTAGAATTGGTATAAGTATCAAATATATCTTTATCAATTTCAATTCTACAATCCTGTTCTACACTATCTCTAAAAGATATATAATATTTATCCTCATCCTCCACATATTCCAAAGTATAACTATCTACTTCGTATCGCACTTCTCTTTCCTCCTATTCATTTCATTTTTTTGAAATGAACTCGGCGGATCACGACAGTGTCTTTCATTTGTATCTAAAAAAAAATTAAGTACACATGGAAAACACGCATACCTAATTTTTGAAAACAAACATGATAATTTTGTTAGAAAATATGTTATTCTATTAAATTTATTATAGCTGCTAACATTAGCAAAATTCTCTAACATATAAAGACTCCTTAAAGAAAATTGACTTAACAATTTCTAAAAGGAGCTTTCTTAATCTTTTGGGGGATATTTTTTACTCATCAAAGTCCAAAATATTTTTTGTAATTTTCCTCTGTTTTTATAAAATCTTTTGTAGTGTCTCCTTTTCAGACTTTGATTAAGTTAGCTGCATTATATTTTGATTTCCACAATCAGTGTTGAAAACGGCGATAAACGGGACACTTTATTTGATTTCTTTGTAATATTTTTCCATTTTTGTATTGTGTTTACATAATTTTAGTGATATAATATTGGTGAATTTAATTATTTTTTGTTTTTTTGGGGGTGTCTAAAGTAAATGATAAAAGTTCTTGTCGCTGAAGAAAATGTTGCAGAAGCGAATAAATATTGTAGGTATTTATCAAAGTGTCGTGATTTAAAAATTAAAACTGTAAATAGCGGAGATCAAGCATTATCTACTTATTTGAAAACAAAACCGAATATATTTATTTTAGATTCACACTTCAATGATATAAATTCAACCGAAATAATTGATAGATTATCTATAACTTATAATGAAGGAAATAATTCTAATATACTTTTGACTGCTAACTCAGCTGAAGAACAGGTTACTTTCGTTAATGTATCTAAAATCTATAAATTTTTTAAAAAACCTGTTAAACTACGAAATTTATATAATACAATTAGTCAAATGAACGAAAAATATAAATATGATGATTTTAATGAAAATGAAATGAACTTACTATTACGAGAATTAGGATTTGTTATAAACTCTCCTTGTACTGATCTTATGATAGAAGCAATTACCGAATGTTATCATTTTACATATTTAATACATGATTTAAAATCTTTATTTGAAATACTCTCATATCATCATAAAGATATGGACGAAGAAGCAATTCGTTCTTCACTTAGAACATCATTGAAACCATTAAATAGAAAAAGGCATATATTACAAAATCATCCTATTGTAATGCAATTTGAACAAGGAAAAAATATATCGCCTGGAAGATTTTTAGATGTCTTTGTTGGTTATCTACACATACAAAAAAATCAAGAAATATTTTTTTAGATTTTAAAATATTTCTTGATTTTTTATTATTTTTATTGTTCTTTGCTTTTTTTATACTCTTTATATTCTTTATATTGTTCCAAAATAAATGGTACTTCAAATTGATATTGTTCTTCAGATATTATTGCATTAAATTTTCGACCTGCAATATTATAAATTTTTTCAATTTCATTTTTAGGCATTTCCTCTGCAAATATATTGAATACTGGAATATCGCTATCTAATTTTTCTTTTGACTTCTTTACTATCTCAAATCCATTCATATCTTCCATTTCAAATTTAGCAAATACCATTTCAGGTTTCAAGTCAATAATCTTATTATATGTTTCTATTCCATTTGTAGCTGTAGCAACTACATCAGCAAATCCCAATTTCTTTATTGAATCTACTATTGTATTTCTAATTTCTTCATTATTATGAGCAATTATAGTCCTAATTTTATTCTTTCCACTTATTCTTTCAAAGTCGATGACTTCTTGCTCTAATGCATTTCCTAAATAATTATCTTTTCCATTTTGTGTTTGGATAATATCTGCATTTGGAAGAACTACTAAACTCTTTTCAAATTCAGATTGTTTTTTATATTGGACAACTTTTATATTTTCATACTTTCTTAGTTGATTAACTTTGCTTTCCAATTCAGCTTCAGTTACTCCAAATAAATCTTTATTTTCTAATGCTCTTTCTCTTATAGGCATAAATTTTAAAAATTTCCATTTTTCTATTTTATAATTATTTAAAAATTCTCCTAATTCTTCTAATTTCTCTATACTTTTATTAGTAATTACAGTATTTATTCCTACTTTAATTTTTTTGTTTTTAGTTTTCTCTAATACTTTTTTTATAATTTCTAAATGATTATTCTTTTTTCCTAATAAAACATTTATATTGTTATCAGTAGAGTCAATAGATAAATTAATTTCATCTAAGTTGTTTAAAATATCTTCAACATATTCTGTATCATTTTCAGCAATAAAAATACCATTGGTAACAAGTTTATTGATTATTCCTTTTTCCTTTGATAATTTCATTAATTCATTAATTCTTGAATATAATACTGCCTCTCCACCAGTCCATGTTAAATGTGTTAATCCATTGTTAATTAGATTATTTAATACCTTCTCATTTTCTTCAAAGGATAAATCTGCTATATTATTGAATCCAAAGCAATATTTACATCCTTGATTACATTTAGTTGTTATTTTCCAACATACTTTATTTTTACTATACATATATATATCCTCATTTCATATATATTTTTATACAATAACATTATATGTGAAGTAACACAAAAAAACTATTCTTTTTTTATTAAGAATAGTTTTATTTTAATTAACATAATTTTACGTTTTTATTATTCTTTATTTCTTAAATAGTTTTTAATAAATGATTTTGACACTTTTGAAAGTTCGCCTTTTAAGTATATTAAGTTTAATTTTACACTTGGCAATTTTATTGGCAATTCTACTTCATACAGTTCTTTAGCTTCTAATTCTCTTTTTACTGACTTTTTAATAACATATGCTATTCCCATGTTTCTTTTAACTGCATCTACTCTTACTTCTGTAGCATCAGACATCATGTTGCTTTTTATATCAACATTATACTCTCTTAATGTTTCCTTTAAGCATTGAGTTGTCTTTGTATTTTCAAGATTTAATATACAATTTAAATCTTGTATTTCTTTTATATCTTGAATTATTAATGGAGCTTTTGAAACAAATATGTTTTCTATTTTTAATATTTCTTCAACAACTACATTAATTCTATCCAGATCACTATCTATTATAGCAAAGTCCATCTTATGTTCTTGTAATAATTCAAGCATTTTATTAGTATCGGCTTCACATACTACTTTTATATTTATTTTTGGATACTGTCTCTTTACTTTTTCAATTTTATCCATTAAAAAATATGTTGTAAAATGAGATGGACAACCTATTGTTATATTTCCAGTCTCTATATTATTCTTATCTTGAGCCATCTTTTCTGCAAAATCGAAACTAGAGATTGACTTACTTACTATTTCATATAATTCTTTTCCATCTTCTGTTATTTTAAGTCCTTTTGGTTCTCTATTAAATAGTTTTAGTCCTAACTGATTTTCTAAGTTTGATATTTGAGTACTTATATTAGGAACAGACACATCTAATTTTTCAGATGCATCAGATAAACTTTTTGATTCGACAACTTTACAAAAAATCTTATACAAGTTTAAATTGACATTTGACATATTATACACCATCCTCTGAAATTTGTTTAAGTTTCATTTCAGCTTTTTTTATAAAATAATCTTTAGTATCCAATGGAAGTTTTAATTCATTTAGCTTTTCTTTTAATTTCTCTACTGTATTCAAATCTTCATTAGTTTCTACTGTTTCGATTTCAATTAGTTTTTCTCCATCTTCTATATCTTTTAATGCAATATTTAATCCTTCTTTTCCATAAACAATGTTGTTTTCTTTAATATTCATTATTTCTTTATACCCTATAGCATTTAAAAATTTTTTGCCATCATTTATATTACTAATATCACAATCAATATTCTGTTGGCTAATAATATCTCCATTACTTGCTATATTCTTTTTCTTATAGGTCATTTTAAATACTTTGTGTTTATCTGACATATATTGAGTAATATCTCTTATTAAAATGGAATGTTTTAATATTTCTCTTGGCGTTAATTTATGAATATCTATATCTTTAGGTATAAAATAAGTATCATCCAGTAAGAATCTATCTACTATTTCAAACCCTTTGCTTTCGATAATATTGCAAAATTCTTTTATACTACATTTTAATTTTACAGTTATTTCATTACTCATTCTAAATTTCTCCTACAAAATATTGCGTTTGACACTCTTTAATTATACCATATTATGTCAATTTAATCAAGTGAAATCAGCTTATTTCCAGGATAAAGACATGAAAAAAATTTAAAAAGTCTGAAAACAATATAAAAATAAAGCAAAAATAGTTTTCAATATATAAAAATTACGATATAATATCTTTGAAATGGAGCTAAAGAAAAAATGGAAATTAAAGAAATAGAAATATCAAAATTAAAAGAGCTAAAGGAAAAATCAAAGATGTTAAAAGATGAAAGACAAAAAGGAAAAATAGTGTATAAAATCTGGGATATTGTTATGGTTGTAATATTAGTAGTCTTAGCAGATTGTAATGAATGGGAAGAAATTGAAGACTATGCAAAAGATGAAAAAAAATTTTTACGCAAATTTTTAAAGTTAACAGGTGGAATACCATCAGCAAAAACTTATGAAAGAGTCATAAGTTTAATAGATTGTCAAGAGTTAAATAAAATATTTGTAGAATTTGTAAAAGACATTCAATTTATGGAAGACAAATTTTTCAAAGATATATTATCATTTGATGGAAAAGTTGATAAAGGAAGTGCTAGAAATAAAGGATATATATCGGAAGAAACAAAGCCTTTAAATGTTTTAAATGTCTATTCAGATAAATTACAAATGTGCATAGAACAAGAGATGATAGAAGAAAAAACAAATGAAATAACAGCAATACCAGAAGTAATAAAAAGATTAGATTTAACAAATGTAATATGTACATGGGATGCATTAAATACACAAAAAGCAAATGTAAAAGCTGTAATATCAAATGGTGGTGACTATTGTGTAACATTAAAAGCAAATCAAGGAAATTTTTATACAGATGTACAGGATTATTTTGACGAAGATAGATTAATGATAATACAATCTGGATATGAAGGTAGTTATCAATTAACAAGAGAAAAAAATCATAGTGCAATAATTACGTATGAATATTATCAAACAGAAAAAATAAATTGGTATGAAGAAAAAGAGTTATGGGAAGGGTTAAAGAGTATAGGATTAGTAAAGAAAACTATCGAAAAAGCAGATGGAACTAAAACAAAAGAAAAGCGCTACTATATATCAAGCTTATTGTTAAATATTGATATATTTTCTAATACAATAAGAAAACATTGGAATGTAGAAAATAAATTACATTGGCAAATGGATTTTGCTTTTAAAAGTGATAATAATACAACAATGAATAAAAAGGCATTATTTAATTTACAAATCATAAAAAAATTCTGCTTAACAATATTGAATGAAGTCAAAAAAGTTAAAAATAAGAGCTTAAAAAGAATTAGAAAAGACATTTCAAGAAACGTAGAAAAAGAGACTGTTGAAATATTCAAAATACTACGTAATTTTGATACTTCAACAGTCTCTAAATCCAAGTAAGACAATGGATATAGACATTAGAAAAATTTTTCATGTCTTTATCCTGATGCCTATTTTTTAATACTTTTTGATAAAAAATACACCGAAGTGTATGCACTCTAAATATTATCTGCAATATTTTCGTCTTAACAGAGTATTAGAAAGCTTGTCTTTCTAAATGTTTTTAGGAAATGTTTTTTATTCATTTAGTGAAATTTCGCACTCTCAAGAGCATTTTTTACCCATTCATTTGGTGAATTTCTGCATCAAATCTGCTTTAAATTTTTGTTCTTTTATTAACTCTTGAAGGCTTGTCATTCAATGTGTATAGGTGATGTGTACACACTCGCTTCCCTGCCCTCATTTTTAATGAGGTATTTTGGATTTTATATGCATTTATGTCTACTTATTTAAATATACTTATCCTTAAATCCTCTTAGCCGAAAAAATAATGTGCTTTTAAAATTTAGTCAAGGCTGTGCGATAGCACATTCATTTTAACCTAGACTTGTTTTTATAAAGCACATTAGAATTAATTTGAGAATTTATTAAGCACTAACTAAGTCATAATATTTTCCATGTTTTTTCATTAGTTCATTATGATTTCCTTCCTCTATTATTTTCCCATTTTCCATAAGTAGAATTTTATCACAGTTTTTAATTGTAGATAATCTATGTGCTATTATAAAACTGATTCTTCCTTTCATTATTTCATTTATAGCATTTTTTATAAGTTCTTCATTTTCATAGCTCAATGACGATGTTACTTCGTCTAAAATTATCATACTTGGATTTTCTATTAGAATTCTAGCAAAATTTATCATTTGCTTTTCTCCTTGTGATAATAAATCCTTATTCTTGTTTAAATTTGTTTCATATCCATTTTCAAGACTCATAATTTTATCATGTAAATTTAATCTCTTGCAAATGTCTTCTATTTCTTTGTTTTCAATTTCTTTATTTGCATAATTTATATTTTGATAAACATTTCCTTCAAAAATAACAACATCTTGTAATACATAACCAATTTGCTCTCTTAAATCTTTCATTTTGTATTGTTTATAGTCTATTCCATTTATTGTTATTTCTCCATCTTCTAAATTATAAAATCTGCATAACAAATTTACTAATGTCGTCTTTCCTGATCCAGTTCTTCCTATAATTGCAATTTTTTCTTGCTCTCCAACTGTTAAATTTATATCTTTTAAAATTTGTTTTTCTCCATTATATGAGAAATTTACATTTTTTATTTCTATATTCTCAATTTTTGATAATTTGATGTTTCCATCATCTTCCTCTTCTTCGAACTCAGCATCAAATTTTAACATTTTTGCAAATGATACATAAGATTTATTTACTCTATCAATATAACCTATTGCTACATCAAAATGCCTTTTAATTTCTGAAGTAGCATTAATAAATATCATTAAACTTCCATAAGTAATAATACCCGTTAATATATCAATTCCTCCAATATACACGACAACAACTGTAGCAAGTAATGAAAAGATATTATATGTTAAAGTATACTTTCTTACGACCTTGTCTAAATTATAAGATTCATTATTATATTTTTTTATCAATTCTTTCATTTTGCTTAATCTGTTTTTTTCTACCCTTAATGATTTTATATTCTCAAATCCATTTACTTGCTCTGTTATCCACTTTGTAATTAAAATATTTAAATTCCTTATTTCTTTCATTAGATATATTGTTTTTTTATTTGATACTATTAAAGCAATATATCCAATTAAGTACATAGCTATTAATAATAAACTTAATTTTATATTTATAAACAACAATATTACAACATTTGTTAATGCTCTAACTGTAAATCCTATTAGCTGATTTCCGTTTTGTGTAAAAAATGCAGATAGATTATTAGAATCATTCATTTCTAATTCAAACAATTCTCCTGAATTACTTTTATCAAAAAACTGTATTTTTGACCTTATTAATTTATTAAAAATATCTTTTCTAGCATAATTTGAAAAATCCCTTTGTAGATGATGTCTTAACTTGCAATTAAATATCCCTTCTGCTATATTTATAATAATTTTTATAATCATTAATATTGTTAAAAACATAACTAATTTTATATTTTCTTTGGCAATAGCATTATCAAATAAAGAATAAGTCATAAATTGATTTATTACTATCCATATTATTGATGATAAAATATATTCTATAATTGTAATTATAATTTTCTTTTCAAAATTTCCATAATGAAACATATCTTTAAATTTATTCATCTATTTCTCCTACCATATTTTTGCATATATCAATTAATCTATAATAATTTTTATTTTGATTTATTAGATTTTCTTGTTTATCTATTATTATTTTTTTATTATCTATAAAGAATACAGTCGCATTACTTGGTATTTTAGATAAATCTTGTGTAATATATATTGCTATCATATCTTTATTATTCTTTCTTAGATTATTTTTTATTTTATCCTTTGTTATATTATCTACCTTGCTTAATACATCGTCAAAAACTATTATTTCTTTATTTTGCAATAATGTTCTTGCAATAGCTATTCTTTGTTTTTGACCACCACTTAAGTTAATTCCTCTTTCTCCTAAAATTTCATTATATTGATTTGGAAATTTCTCAATTTCTTCATCTAATTCGCATATTTTAGCAATATTCTTTATTTTTTCTAAATTTTTATAATCTTCTAACACATCAATATTGTTTTTTATTGTATCTGAAAATATAAACGGTTCTTGAAAAACCACTCCTATGTAATTTCTAATTGTATTTCTATTTAATTCTTTTATATCTATTCCACCTAATAATATTTGTCCATCATAAGGTATAAATCCAAGTAGCGTTTTTACTAAAATACTTTTTCCACTTCCATTATTCCCCACTAAATAAATAGTTTCTCCTTTTTCAATTTTAAATGAAATATTGTCTAAAATTTTAGTTGAATTGATTTTTATTGTCACTTCTTTAAATTCTAAGCTTATATTGTCTAATTCATATTGTTTTTCATTTTTATGTTCTTCTTCTAATTTTAAAAATTTGCTTATTCTATCAGTCGGAACTAAAAAATGATTAATGTCATTAACCATATATATAAGTTGTACCACATATTCTAGTAAATTACTTGAATATGTCATTAAAATCATTAATTCACCTATATTCATCTTTCCATTTATTATTAGTAGTCCTCCTATAAGAAATATTGCTGGGTCTTTAAATTTTCTCATACCTGTTCCTATTAATTCATAATAAATCAAGTAGTCTATTAGTTTTGTGTCATTCTTTCTATATTCATCACTAATAATATTAAAGTCATTAATTTCTTTTTGCTCTCTATTAAATATTTTTATCATTTTAGGATTATATACTGCATTCATTGTTCTTGAAATTAAGTTTTCATGTAAATCAATATTCTTGTTAACTATTGGTTTTGTTATCTTTAAATATACAACTGACATAATAGATATAATAACTATAATTATACCTATTATTGAGCTGACTATAATATTAATGTTCAATAGTTCATACATTGAGAATAATAATATAAATATAGAATCTACTATTAAATTATATTTGCTAGTTACAAAATCGACAAAATAATTTGCATCACTACTTACTCTTTGAAGAATTTGATTTTTTTCATATTGGATATAGTCTCCATACTCTAAATATGTCGTATGCTCTAATAATTTTGATTTTAAATTTTTATTCATTGTTAATCTAAATTTTGTATTAAACATACTTTTCATATAATTTGATATACTAATTATACCAACAATTATAAGCATATAAATAGCAAGTACAGTTAATTTAGATTTAACGTTATCACTATAAAAACTATTTCTAATATATTCTGGCAAACTGCTTGTTTGCATTATTACACCATCTACTGCAAATGAAATAAATTTTGTAAGATATATCATTAGAAATGATGATATTAAACTACATATTAAAATTTCCAATATATATTTTTTTGCTCCTTCAATTGCAATTTTTAAAACTTTTTTCATAATTACCTTCCTTATTTCATTTTCATTCTATCATAAGTTCCTAAAAAAAGAAAGTGCTTTTCCAAACACTTCCAACCTAAGTTTTATCTCCAAACATTCTTATTTTTTCGTTGACAAATTGTTGACATTTCCAACATGAATTTATACTGCATCGCATACCATGTCAACCTCTATCGTTACCTTAATTTTATGATTTTCTGTTCTTTTAACCTTCTTTTTGCCTTTTCTATCAAAACTAATAAAATCCTCAAAAGCAGTAAGTTCAACTATTTCATCGTATCTTTTAGACATAGCACCGAACAACATTCCACATGTGAAGTGTGCTGAAACACTTTCACTAGCAACCTTATATGACATTATATAAAAATTTCTATATACTGAAAAATCAACAAAATATAGAAACTAAATCTTATATAACCTTATATAAAAATTTTTTATCATTTATTATCACTTGTGTAGTGGTGGCAAATCGCTCGAAAAATTTTTTCATGTCTTTATCCTGGCGTATTTCCCATTTATATGCTTATCTAATTAATCTATACTATTGTTTCAACTATGTTTTTTCCAATTTCTTTACTATATTTTTCATATTTTGCTGCGAATTCTTTACAAGATATTTCTATAACTTCTCTTCCTAAGCAAATTTTCACTTTATCCATTTTTATTGCATTCGACATTCCTAATGAAACTATTAATAAACAACATTTTTCTACAACTTCTTTTCCAAAGTCAACTAAATTTTCTCCCTTTCCTTCCTTTGCAATTTCTGTAATGAATTTATAATATAATTCATCTCCTAATAAATTATTAGCCATATCAGCATAATTAACATTTTTCATAATCTTGTACCTCCTATTTTTTTATACTACTATTGTAATATCATTATATTAGCATTTTCAAGTTCAAAAAAAATTTTCTTAAAAATAGCAATAAACATAGAAAAATACAGGGGTTGATGTACTTTTCTATGTTTATCATTTTTTGAAAATTTGACCTAAAAATCAGAAAAATATAAATATTTATAGAAAAAGGAGTAGCAAAACTCCTCTTTCTATGTTATGCAGCTTTATTTAACACTTCTTTTTCCCAATTATTTAAAAATCTTATTTGATTATTGTTAGGATTTCCATTATTCTTTGTCCTACTTTGTACTATTTTTCTTTCTTTTACTTCTATTGTTACAAGTGATTTATTTGGTGTACTCGCTTCTCTCATAAAATATATATCACATTTCCCTTTTGCATACTTTTCAGCATAATTTCTTACACAATGATTTTGTTGAGTACTTTCATCTTCTAAGGATATAAAACTTTCTGCTGGCATTACAATATATTTTTTATTACTATAGGTATTTTGCTTTAATTGTTTATATCTTCTATTTATTGCTCTATTTACCTTTGCATTGTTTTTTATAAGTATTTGTCTTGAATATTCATCATGTTTCTCTTTCAGATTTTTTGGAAATAGATATTTTTTATCTTTCAAATCCATTTTTAGTTTTTCTAAAAATCCCAAATAATCTATATACATCTGTATATCAAAATTTCTTTTATTTTTTGCATATTCTGCAAACTTTTCAATTGAGACATATTTTTTGACTTTTTCTAAATCAGAGATATAAAATTTGCTTAAAACTTTTATATTTTCAATATTAGGCTTTTTATACATTTTTAAGATGTTCAATTCATTTCTATTTATGTTATTTTTTTTCATAAATTCGTAATAGCTTTTGTCTACTCCAAATCTTTCTTTAAAACTTTTGCCTTTATTAAAATCTCCAGAACAAACTGCTAATTTATACAATCCCATTTTTGCTAATAATTCTGTGCTAGGAAAATTATTTAATAAATGATATTTTATATCAATTTCATCATTTTCCTTTGCTATTTTCCACAATTGAGAATATTTAAGTTCTGTATTTTTAAATAGTTCTTCTAAGTTTTTATCATATACTTTTCCATAAGTATCTAATGATCTATAATATTTATTATACCATCTCCACTTTTTTCCTGTTTTTGTGTGATTAATAAATAGTTCACCCCACATAGTGCCTACTGCCCTATCATTAGCAAATTCCATTACATTTTTCATATCCTTATCAATAACTATTCTTCCATACTCTGCTGGTTTAGAATGATATATTTCATTTTTTGTATATCTAGTAAATATCTCAAACAATCGTATTACCCATTTATCTTCTAATCTATCAAGCAAAACTAATACATCTTCAAATATATGAAAACTATAATTACTTTGTTTTATCAAATAAGTATTATGGCATTTAGGACACTTATCATATTCATTAATTTTTTTATTTGTTTCAAATTCTGTATTACAATTTCTACAAGTACATTTTCCCTTTGTTTTTATAATAAAGTTTTGTTTTTCTTTCTGTTTCTTAACAAAAAAATACCAACCTTGTGGCATTCTTAATTCCTTATCTATTCTCTCCATTAATATTCTGTATTTTTTCTTTAAATAAGCCATATATTATCACTTTCCTTTCATTTATTAAGCTACATTTAATATGTTCTTTTCCCATAAATTCAAAAACTCTTTTTCTTCTTTATTAATCGCTGTATTTCTTTTTTCATATTTTTGTCTTACTTTTCCATCCAATACTTCGACTGTTACTAATGATTTATCTGGATTTTTTAACGTTCTTAAAAAATATATATCAGTAATACCATTAGCATATTTTTCACTATAATTACTATATACGCAATTATTTTGTTGATTTGATTCATCTTTCATATCATTTAAAGTTTTTGCGGGTCTAATACAAAACTTATTATCATTATAGTTATTCCTTTTTAATTCTTCATATCTTTGCTTTATTTTCTCATCTAACAACTTATTTTCAGCAATTTTAACTTTTTTCATACTTATATCATGTGCTTCAGAAAAATTTGCTGGTAATAATTTCTTTTTAGTAAGTGGTATTCCTATTTTCATTAAATTATCTATATAATCTAAATAAAGTTGAATAGAAAAATTATTTTGTGTTTTTGAATATTCAGCCAGTTTAACTAAGCTTATATAGTTATTTGCTTTTTCTAAATCATTTAAATTAGAAAATGATATTCTTAAAAGACTTCTTATTATTTCTATATTAGGTCTTTGAATCAGTTTTAATACATATAATTCCTCATATGATATATCGTGTTTCTTCATAAAATCATAAAAGTTCTTTTTTACTCCAAACCTTTTTTCAAAACTTCCTTTTTCAAAGAACCATTCAGCATGATTTAATGCTAAATTATATAATTTTAATTTTAGTAAGAGTTCAAAACTTTCATATTTTGCCTTTTCAAATATGTTATAAAAATTGTTATATCTAACATCTTCTAAATGATTGATAGCATCACCTAAAGGTATATATTGATAAATAGTTTCTTTTTTCTTTTCATCTATATCTCTAAGATAGATAGCATCATATCCTTTATGCTTATAATATTCTCCTGCAAATACTCTCCATTTTTTTATTTCTTCATCATGATATATATTTATTCCCTTTGGACATCTGTTATTTAATAAAGTAATATCATATTCAGGTACATATCTAGCAAATTCTGCAATACTATTTGTGAATCTTCTAATCCTATTATTATAATATCTATATACTTGAAAATATCTCATAACTAATTTATTATTAATATTATCAACTATTGCTACATTATATAAGAAGAAGTAATTTTTTAGATTACTTCTTTTTATTTCATATTTTTTTCCGCAAAATCTGCATATATCATGATATTTGTAATTTCTATCACTTAATAGTTTTCCATATGAATATTTTCCACAATGTGTGCATTCATATTCTTCTTTTCCATGTTCTATTAATAAATTATGCTTTATTGTACTTTCTTGTATGAATTTCTTCCACTCTCTAGTTAATTTTTCTTTTTTAGGCATCTTTTCTATAAATTCTCTTATTTCTTTTTTTACATACACAATTTGTTCCTCCTTATTAAGCTGCAAATAATGATATTTGTTCTATATCTTCTTTTTTACTGTTATCACTAGTATTTTCGTTATTATCATCAATGTCAAAAATAGATCCAAAGTTATCCTCGTTTTCTTTAGTTTCAACTTTACTTACATCTCCATGTTTTCCCCTATCTAATCTGGTTTCTTTAATTCCTAACTCTTTATTTGATTTCATAAAATATTCTTTAGCCCATTTGAATACTACTGCATCTTCTATAACAGCTACTCCACTTTTTGCTTGTTTCTTTGCTGTATCTTTAATATATGTAGCCATATCTTTTAAGTTCTTTTCTTCATTTAAAAATGCTTCATTCATTTCTGTTTGAAGCATTAAATGATTTACAATAATAATTAAATATTTATCTTTTTGACCTTCTAGCATTTCAGCTAATCTCTTTATACCTTCCATTCCTATTCCTACCTTTTTATAAATTTATACATTTTCTATTTTGTTAGCTTTTTTAATGTATTTTCTATTTTGTTAGCTTTTTTAATGTATTTTCTAATATTTTAATAGCATTTTGCCATCCTGTTACATATTCATATTTTTTAAAATTACCATTATCATCTAATATATTTACTTGCCATAATCCATCTATGTCAAACCACTCTTGTATGTGTTTTGTACCTTTCATAGTAGTTGTAGTTGCTCTTAAATCTAAAATATTAGGAGTATAAATTTCTACATCTGCTCCTCCATTTCTACTTATTACATTATATTTAAATGGTTCTGGTAGTTTAAATTCTTTTTCTATTTTTTTTCTTTGAGCTTTATCTATTTCTTCTCTTTCCATCATTTCATCAAAATAATATTCAGACCAATATTTTAATATTTCCTCATAATATTCCTTGTCTATTGCTGTGAATTTTAATTCAACTATATCATCATTGGCACTGGCCATACCACCTGCTTCTAATACTATGTTCCCTTCTGGACTTACCCATATAGCACCTCCTTCATCATCTCTTAGTACATTTACATATTCACACCCTCTTACATTTGGTAACACATACAATATTTTAGTATCGTTAATATAATTATCTTCCATTATTTCTTCATCTACAGTTATATTACCTAAATTTTTTATTTTGTCTTTGCAATAATCCATAAATAGTTGTTTATAATTTGATTTTTCTTTTTCTATACTCATCTATTTCTATTCCTCCTATTATTAAATAAATTAAGAGATGAATTTTACTTCACCTCTTATACAATTTTTTAAAATATGTTACCTTCAAATATTGAATCTCCATTTTCTTTTGGTTGCCATATTAAAAATGTATTAACTTTATATTGTCCTTCATCAGATATTGTAGCTTGTCCGCTTAAACTATCTAAGTATTGTGTACCTGCTTTTGATTTAGATATATACATATAATATCTTGTAGAAATAAATTGTTCATCTATTTCTTCTTTATAGTTACAGCTTAGTACTAATAGTGCATTCATTGCCTTTGCTTTTTCTTTTAGCAACTTTATAAATAATTTCTTTATTGTGTTTCTCTCACCTTCATTAATTCCAGATATATATGCTTTTTCTAAAAATAAAGTCAAATATTCTTTTTTGTCCTCTAATTCTTCTTGTGTGCTTTCTTCTACATCAATAAAATTTATAGATTTGTTATTCCCTTTTTCTTTATTATAGCTTCCTTTCGTTAGTCTAACCATTGCTCTCGCAACAATTTTATTATTTATTTTAGCATACAAAACTTTTTTGTTACTATCAAAACAAGCTAATAGACATTTATTATAACCACCATCTCTGTAAGATAAGCATGTTTTTTCAGGATATTCTCCAAGAATCATAGTATAATAAAAATCATCATATTCTCCAATATCATATTTGTCTTTAACAATTTTTGAATTATTTTCAGTCCATTCTGTTATTTGACTATTATTTAATTCAAAATCAATTTCTTTGTTCAAATCGTTAGTATGATATTTCAATTTTCTAAATTCATTCATTAGTTCTGCTTTTATAATTAACTTAAAGGATTCTCTGTGTTCTTTATCACATTCTAAATAATATAAATATGCTAATTCCGATCCATTATTAAGTAAAAAGGTTTTTATATTTTCTTTATATTTTACTACAAATTCTTCACTAAATTGCATAGCATCTTTTAAGTTACTCCAATAATCGTCAAAATTTTCAATATTATCTTTTATACTTTGTAAATTACTATAATCATCTAATTTACTAATATTTCTTAATATATATGTTAATTCATTTTGTTTTGTTATTTCTGGAAGTAATTTTTCAATAGCATCATAATTAATCAGTATTTCTATTATATCACTTGCTTTTATACCTTCTATTCTATTAAAATCATCTTCTAACCAAGTATATAACGGTTTTATTCTTATTTTATCAGCTAATTTTGTTATTCTATCATCATTTGTTATATGTTTTAATAAATCTTTTTTTATAAACTGCCTTATTCTCAATAACCTATCATCTATTGGTAAACTTAATAATTCATTATATAACTTTATATATTGTTTTTCTATTGAAAATAAAGTGTTTATCTCTTCAAAGGTATATAACTGTTCTTTCAAGTAGTCTATATTATAATTTATATGATAATCCATTAGTTTTAACTTATTCAAGTGTTTCAATGTAAGTTCATTTAAATTAATATATTTTGTATAAAAATTTTTACTATATAAAATAGAATTACTTGGAATACTTAAAAAATCATTCATATTGTTTTGTATCAATTTTAGAAAATTTTTCTTATTGTTACTAATAGCATAAATTATTAATTCTTCTTTAGTTCCATAAATACTATCCAAAGGAAATTCTTTTAATTTATTACCATATATGAAATTTATATAACTACTTCTGTTACTAAAGATGCTTTCTAGTTTTTCTGTTTCTACCTTGCTGATTTTTTGCTCTATTGATTTTAAATCATATACACTACAACCGTTGCCTACCCACTTTAAAAGCATTCTGTAAGTAATATCATCATTATTAATTTTATCAGTAATAGATTTAATATAATTTTTTATTTCTTTAGTATTATTATTTATTACTTTATAATCTTGTTCATCTAATTGAATATATAAACTATGAGCATTTAAAAAATCTATGATGTTTCTTAATTCTTCATTATTTAATAACAATTCATAGATTTCTTTTATTACATTTGTAGGTATTAAATTTTTATCATCTAAATCTAATAAAGTAACTAATTTTCTTTCATTCTCTGATAATTCATTAAATTCTATATCACTTTGACAATGAAAATGATTTAGATTATTTGTAATTCTTTTTTTTAATGAAATGCTCTCATTTCTAAAGTATTTCAAGTAATCATAATATGATTTATAAAACAATTCTTTATTATATAATACATTAAGTATATCTTTTATTGAATAGTCTGTCATCTTTTCATTATGTTGCTTTATTGCTATTAATAATTCTTCAAACCCCACCATATCTAGGTCTTTTTTATATGCTATATTAAGATAATGTATAAATTTCTCATCTTTTATTATTTCTTCTTGTATTACTTCATTATCTTTATATTCATCATTTAAAATTTTATTTTGTTCTATTCTATTACAGCAATCTATAATTTCTTCTATTGGAAATTTTTTGATAAATTCTCTATTTATGCCATTGTTATTCATTCGAATTGCTAATTTAGCATGTTGTATTAATGTATTCATCCTTTTGAACCTCCTTTTTTATATACTCATACATTATTCTTGTAAACTCTACTGTTGAGATTTTTTCCTTATCTATTAAAGTTTCTAATATATCCATAAGTTGCATTGTATTGTTATTATTTGTAATAAATTTGGAAATGTTTTTCAGTAGATATTCTTTTACTATATCCGCACAAAACTGAAATTTTGTTGTTGAATATTCAAATTTAGCACAAAATTTGTATAACTTTTCTAATGTATCTATTTCTTCCTGCTTAAATCCTTCCATAACACTTTTCTTTGCCTCTAATAGTTCCTTTTCTTTTTCTAATTGTTTTTTTCTCTTCTCTTTTTCTCTAATTTCTTCTAGTTCTTCAGTAGTCAAAAATTTCTTTTGTAGCCATTCACAATTATAAGTTTTAGGTTCTAGTTCACAAAGTAATAAATATATATTTCTCAATTCTGACTTTTTAAAAAATTCATCTATTTTATCATATTTTAATGCTGCTTCTAAAAACTTCAAATACTTTTTTGGTCTATAATAAAATATAAATTTCTCTAAGCAATTAAATAAAATTTTTTGCTCTTTTATGTTTAAAAATTTCTTTTTCAAATTTAGTGTATATGAAGAATACGAATAGCCATAATAATTTAATAATTCTTCAAAATCAAACCCAATATCATTGATTTCATTTATATTATATTTATTTATTCTTAATAAATATTTCAAAAATTCAAATGATTTCTTATTTTTTACTCCTTTTATGTATGATTTCAAATAATTTTCTTCGTTTTGTTTACCATTTTTCAAGATATTTTCAAAAGAATCCTTTAATAAAATTACATTGTTATCTACTAAAAAATCAAATACAATTTGTCTATAATAGCTACGATTTAAAAAAGATTCAACATAATCTTTTCCTGTCAATTCATTATATTTTTTTATGCTATTTAGTAGTCTATCTTTTTCATTTTTACAATTTAGTAGGAATTTATCTAGTATCTCTTCATATTTATCTTCTTCCATTTTTTTTGATACAATATCCCATTTTTCATCTAAAATATCAAAAGAATATAAGTTTTTACCTAATTCTTGATACAATTCTGTAAATGTTATAGGATTTGTTACATTTATCTCATATTTTATGGCATCTTTTATTCCTGAATATCCATAACATTTAATATCAAATTTATCGTATCTACACAATATCCCTCGAATAAAATTATATACATTATTTTCGTACGATTTCTCATTGTTTATATATACTTTACATAGATTGATTGCTATTTTTTCTTCAACTATTGAATATCCTAATTTGACAGTTTTTGGAACAGGATGATAATACAGCATAAAATAGTTTAGATATGCTATATCCTCTTCACTATATCCATTATTTAATAGTTCTTTATATGTAGTAGTATCTTCTTTTTGAAATCCTGTAGGTAATTTGATTAGTGCTTTTAATATTGATATGTCTTTTTTTCTGTCCTTGTATATTAATGGATATATATTTTTCACTAACCATGATAATATTCCTATATTTCCTATTACTTCCATATTTCTATCTTTTGCTAATAATCTTATTATTTGTTCTCTCTTATGATCAAAAAATTCATTAACTCTATCAGAAAAGATCGATAACACAAAAATTATTTCTTCTGTATTTGAATAATCTCTATTAAACAAATCCTCTCCATATTTATCATATTTTTTGCTATCATATAAATACAAAGCACCTTTAATATATATGTCTTTTTCAGCTACACTTTTTATCCTGTTAAGAAAGTCTATTAGTTGTGTTCCCATTATCATACTATTTTCTATAATATTCTTACCATATCCTAAGGCTAAAACTATAGCTCTGATATTTTCTATATTGTTTTCCATTCTTTCTTCATATCTTTCTAATAGTTCTCCAAAGTATTGAAACTTATATTTCTCTTGAAAATTTTGACAACTAACTCTTTTGTTCCAAATACATTTATTTTCTATTTCATATAAAATATTATTGGTTCCTTTTCCTGTTCGCGTATTAGATATAAATGCAATAATTTCATTAAATAGTTCAATATTTATTAGCTTTTCATATGCTTTATATTCTATTTTTTCAATTTTTTCTAAATTCATTTTTATCTCCTATCTTTATAAATTTAACCCCATTCTTCTCCCATTGCAAAGTAGTTGTATGGTTTATATACTTCTTTTGCATTAGGATTAGGTCTCATTACAAGTACATGATCTTTATAATGCTTATAGTAGCAATCTACATAACTTCCATTACTTAATCCTATAAAATGCTTCATACCTCTTTTTATTTCTTCTTTTTTCCAAAATGTAAGTGGCTCATCTATTATTATTGGTTCAAAATATATTAATTTTATTGTATCTGATGTATCACGATACTTTTGTACTTCTATTCTTTTTACTTTTAAATTATATATTTCTTTAAAATGTTCAAATCCATTATCCGTTCTATAAGCAGTATATAAACCAGGAATAACATACTTATATCCAGATTCATCCATCAAATCCGGTTTGCTATATTCTACTGCATATAAATAATCATATTTTATTTTCATATATTATTATCCTTTCCTATTTTTCACAATTAAAATAAAAGATGAGATAACATCCCATCTTTTATGCAACTTTTTTAAATGACTTGTATAAATTATCTTGTGAATTTAGTTTCATATATTTTTTATAATTTTCCAAGCCATATTTATTAATTTTAATTTTCTTTTCATTTTGAATATCAGTTATTAGTTCTTCAGTATTATTATAATTGTAAAATAATCTAATGAATCCTTTATCAAGCACTGTTTTTGACCCTTCATATTGTTTTATAAGGTTAAACTTATATTTGTATTTTTTCTTTCCTCTGTGATCACTAATTCTTATTCCACAACATGCTCCATAATCTAGTTTTAGATATACACTTTTGGTTGTCCTAGCATAATACTTATGAACTAAAAAGCCTCTCTCTATTAAACTTTTTATTAACTTATTTGATACTTCTATTTCTTGTCTTCTTTTCAATAAGCAATTCCCCCTTTAAGCTATTTTTATATTCTTTTCGTTTTCTTTTAATTCACTACCAATATCATTTTCATTTAATGCCACTCTAAATTCAACTTTTATATTTTGTCTTTCTAATGACTTTACAGTATTTTCATACATTAAAGTACTTGTATGTAAAATTGTATATTTGTCTGCATATAAAAATACTTCTGATGCATTCATTCTTTGAACAATACTCAATATTAAATCTTTATCAATATTATTAGGAATACCTATAACTGTTTTATTTGTATTATTAAATAGCTTATGTGCTAATATCATTTCTGTAGCAATAATAATACTTGTACTATTATCTGAATTATACATATCAATCCAATTAACTGTATTATCTTTTAATATCATAGGCCAATTACTTGCTTTTGTTCCATTATATTCATTATTGCTACTAAACCATATATTTTCTGTATCTAGCCTATATTCATTATCTAATAAGATTCTTAAACCTTGAATTTTATTATTCAGAGTAACTGGAATGAATATTCCTTTGTGCGATTTATATGTCCATTTGAAATCGGTATCCTGGAAAAATCCAGGAATACCATCTAACTTTAAACCTTGTTCTTGTAATTTCATACATATTTCTTTTTTCTTATTGTTATTATTTTCTATACTTTTAAATTGATTTTCCTTAATATAATCATCTGTAAAATTCATTTCTTTTAACTTTTTATAATGTAAATCATTCAAATTTTGCATTTCCAAAAAATTTCTATAAACTATATCTCTGTAGTATTCATCTTTTACAGGATTATTATAGGTATATGGTATATTATCTAATACTGGTGTTTCTTTTAGTAATCTTTTAAAAGCTTCTTTTGTAGAAATATATTTCAAATTTGCATATAAATCTATTGAACTACCACTTAATCCACACTTTTCACACATATATACATTTTTTATAGTATTAATTTTTAAGTAACCATTTTTTTCTTTTGAACTTTGGCAGAACGGACAAATAGCATAAATATTACATCCTTTCGTACATGTTTTCTTGAGGTGTAATTGATTCACGACATTAGTTATATTTATATACTCATACACATTATTATTTTGCATATGTATTCTCCTCTCTTTTGTTTAATCTGATAGCATATCATATACTTCTTGTGTTTCATACCTTAAAATAATTTTTCCATAGTCAATTCCGTTATACATTGGTCCTAAGTATCCTTCTACCGTTGGCTGATTATCTAATTCTTTTCTATGTACTGCTATTCCCTTTTTTCTTTCCTCACTATAGTCTTTAGTCAATTCATTAGATATTTCATTTATTTCTTCTCTTGTCAATATCCTATTGTTTAATTTACCACCAACAAATTCATATAAATATTCTATAGGATTGTATAAATTATAAATCCAGTTTTCCAAATCTTCTATAAATAGTCCAGTTTCAATTTTTTTACTATTTTCGATAATATTTATTTGACAGCACGAAATGATTTCTATTTCAAAACATCTATTTATTTTTTTATCTTTTAATATTATAATGCTACCTTTATTTTTATCTTCATTTCCTAGAATCCTTACTACAACATTATTAGATTTTAATTTTTCATTTATTTCACTTTCTAATTCTTGAATCTTTTCTATCAATTTTATTTTCTCCTCTCTATGCAGCCATTAAATTTTCCATATCCTCTTCATAAAATGGCGTATATAATCTCATTAATTCTTTATTTGTTTTTTCATCTACTAATATTACTACTGCTCCTATTTCAAAAAAATATAATTGAATATAAGTCATAAAAACATTGATTATATCTGTATCAATGGCTGTTACTTCTAAATCAAATTTGTAATCTAATTTAAACATTTTTAATGTACTAGCATAAGCAAGTATCATTACACCACTTCCGCAATTCATTTCTATCATTTTCCCATTATTAGCTTTTTTGTTTATATTAATAACACCTTGTAACTTTTTTCCTACTTCTTGTATTGGATTATTATTAATTAATTTCAAATAACTCTGATTAGTAATTTTTTGATATATTTCTCCCAATATGTCATAAGGATTTTTTTCATGACAAAATAATCTAGTTAGTTCTATTGATAATGCATAAAAATTAGATTGTTCTTCTTTTTCATAATTTTGAAATATCTTTTCATACATATTGCTATTTTTTTGACTATAAGATACTTTATTACTTAAAGTTATTGCAAATAAAGATACAAAATCCTTGAAAACTTTTTCTGGTGAATATTTATCTTTATTGAAATTTAATAATTTTATAAACACTTCATATTTATTATCCATTTAAAATTCCTTTCCAATAATAAAAGTGGATATATTTCAATCCACTTTTATATTTAATATTCAATTATTTTTTACCTCAAAATGGCAAGTCATCACTGCTTGTTATTTCAAAGTCTGAACTTGTATTGTTGTTTGCAAACACATCACCATATTGACTAAAAGCATCCTCTTTTTTGCTATCTGCAAAATATACTTCTTCTGCTATTACTTCAGTAGCATAATGTTTTTGTCCTTGCTCATCATCCCAATTCCTAGTTTGTATCCTTCCAACGATTCCAACCTGTTGGCCTTTCTTAAAATATTTACTACAAAATTCTCCTGTTTTAGCCCAAGCTATAATTGGAATAAAATCAGCTTGTCTTTCTTCATTTTCTCTTACGAATCTTCTATTTACTGCCAAACTAAAATTAACAACTATCGTGTTGTTAGTTTGTGTATATCTAGTTTCTGGATCTTTTGTTAGTCTTCCTATTAAACATACTTTATTCATTTTTTATCATTCCTTTCTATGCTATTAATTTTATTTCTTCCATTACTATGCTGCCAATTCTTTCTTCTTGCTCTGTTTCTTCCTTATACAAATCAACCCAATTGTTATTTTTAAATGGATTTCTTTTGTTTCTTATATCTTCATCAATATATAAATGACTTGATTTTGCTTGGTTCATTAGTTCTTTTGCTTTTTTAACTGCTTTTCTCTTATTCTTATATCCACATTCTATAAATAATGCATCATCTTCACCATTTTCAAAATCAGCATAAAATTTTTGATATACTATGTAAATTACCATGTTATCCTCTTTTCTTTATAATTTTATTATTAAAAATTTAATTACTTCATCAGTTATCCTATAAAATCGTTCAATTTCTCTTATTGCAAATTCTCTCTTCTTTTCTTCCACTTGAAATTGATACACTAAATAATGTCCTTCATTATTTTTCCTTATTTCATAAGCTAATTTCTTTATTCCTAAATCATCTTTTTTAGTTATTTCAGCAAAATTTCTTATATTATTTTCTATTTTTAAGATAACTTTGGAAGTTTCCTCTTTGCTTAAATCTGATTTTATAATTATTACATTTTCATATTCATTCATTTTATAAATTCCTCCTCAAAAATAAAAAGCTATCTTATTGATAACTTTAAAATTTATGCTGCTAATGGTATTTCATAGCAACCTTGTTCTTCAATTTCCTTTTTTATTGATTTTTCTCTTCTGTCTAACACATCTTCATAATCATATAAAATTTCTAATTTGTTATATTTGATTACTAATGATATTATTAATTGAGTATTTGGTATTTCTTGAATGTCTGTAGTGGATTCCGCATCATCAAAGAATATTGGAGCATTTATACCAGAAATATTATTAAATACATTCGATATTTCTAAACAAGCTCTTGCTTGTTGCGATTTGGATAGTTTTTTATAATCTCTTCCCTCATATTGTATATTACAGCACTCCACTATCTCTCCTGTTGTTTTTACTACTTTACTAAATTCAATATCAACCTTATTTAAATACTTCTTAATTCGTTCTTTTTGTGCTTCAATTACTAATATTTTTAATTTATTAGCAATTTTCTTTTGCATTTTATTAAGTTCCAATTTTTCTAGTATTTCTTTTTGTGCTTTTTCACAAATATTTAGTACTTCTTTTGCCTCTTGTACTCTTTTACTTTTTATTTGAACTTCTTGATTATGAAATAAAATATCATTTTTTTCTTTTAGCAAATTATCTATTTTTTCTTTTATATTATCTCTTTCTGTCTGTAATTCTTTCATATCATAAGTACTTAATTTTTCATAAAGAGCTTGTTTTTCTTTCTTTTCTTCAGCTAATTTTTTTGCAGTTTCCTTTAATTCATTTGCTTTTTCTTGGAATCTATTCATTTCCTTTTGAAAAAATTGTTTTAAATGCTCTCCTGCTTCATTATCTTTTATTTCTTGTCTACAAGATGGACATATTGGATGCTCATTTTCAACTTGTTTTAGCTTTTTGTTTTCTCTATTATATTGTTCTGAAATTTTTTCTAAATCTTCTTTAATAATCTCTTGTAGCCTTCTATTTATTCCCTCTATGTTTCTCTTTAAATCTTCCAAATTAGAATTATCGAAATTCATTGATATACTTTCATATTTTTCTTGTAAATCTTTTAACTCCTGTTCTCTTGTAAATTCCAATAAACATCCTTCTTGCTCTAATGCTATACTTCTCAATGTCTCAATCTTTCCGATATTTTTATTGTATTCTTTTCCTAATCTATCTATATCAGCATTTCGAGCATCTGTATAACTACTTAAATTTTCTATTGGTTCTTTTATTACCTGTTGCTCATATTCATTTAGTAATTCAAATGTTTCTTCGGAGTCAATAATAGGTAATATATTTCTAACCAAATCCTTTTGTTCTTTTGGTTCTAAAGTCCAAAAATAATACGGATTATGTGCTACTAAAAATATATCTTTATTTTTATAGAATTGAGCTAAATTTTCTTGTTTTATTTCTTTGCCATCTAAAGTTAAGTGTATTTCTTTACCTTTATCTCTAATAAGTCTATGTTCTATACCAAAATTGTCTACAAAAGTTATATCAACGATAACATTGCTTATTCTTTTAGTATCATTGGCAACTTGTTCTTTTTCTTTTCCATTTAAACTAGTACCTGTTAGACACCAATTAAAAAGACTTCCAACTGTTGTTTTCCTTTGGAAATTTGCTCCTACAATATATGTTTTATTTTCGTTAAATTCAATATTGAATCCATCTGGCAAATCTTTGTACCCAACTACATTATTAATACTTTTTATATACATTTTTTCAAACCTTTCTATCCAGCTTTTTCACCTAATGAAAATATATTATCAAAATCGTTAATATCTGGATCACCTAATATTTTATCTATACTATTTTCATCTAAACTTCCTTCAGCATCTACATTTTCAGTAACAGTATCATTGTTATTGCTTTCTTCATTATTTGTTGTGTATTTGTCTTTTTCAGCATCATCTATCGTTGGAATTGCAAATGTTTGTGTTATAGCATACTTATAAGCACCACTTAGTGCCTTATATACAGCCCAACCTTCTTTGTCTGCTCCTTCTCCTGGTATATTTACATCCATATAATCACATTTCCCATCTTCATTTGGTTCTGCATCATAAAATCTATATACCATGTCTATTATTACATCATTTCCTTTTTGTACAACTTGATTTAGCTTTAATGGTATCATAATAACCTTTTCTTCTATCATTGCTTCTCTTGCTCTAATTATAATACTCGCAATTGATGCATAATCAAATCCTTTTTCTTCATTGGTTTTATCTTTAATTATTGGACCAATTTTAGTCATAACATTTAATATTTTTATTGCTATCATCTTTTATCCTTTCCCTACAAATTTGTAGATTACTTTAAACTTTTAATTTTAATTTTTCTTTCTATAGAAAAAACCTCTACATTATTATCATTTTCACAAAATTCCATTGTTCTTATATCTGTTAATCTATCTTCATTTAACAAAACATATTGAAATGGTATATTTAAGTCTTTAAATTCTTTCATTGCTATTTCTAATGTTCTTATACTTTTATTGCTTACAGGCCAGAATACTGACTTCCATCCTATGATTATATAATCTTTACCATCTCTTTGAAATTTTCTGTAGATATCTAGTTTTTTGAATTTATTATTGCTAATTGGCTCTTTTTCTTTAAGTTTTGCTTGTATTAGTTCATAACCTTGTTTTGTCGTGCAAAATCTTACTTGATATTTTTCTGTTTTGTTTCTTTTTTCCCCTAGAACTCTTTCTATTGACTCTTCATTAAACCAATCTTTTTCTCCAAATACTAGCTCTACATAATAATCTTCGTAAAAATCATCTTTTCTAATAATAAAGCCTAATCTATTTTTTACCTCTCCAAAATTTTTTCCCATACCACTTATTTTAACTAATTCGCCATAGTTATATTTATTCCTCATATGTTTTATCCTTTATTTAGTTAATTCTTCTTTTAAAACATAGTAAAAACTTTTTGAATATTTTTCTATTTTGCTCTTGTTTTCCTTATAAAAATTGTGTATAATTTTAGCAATATAAACTATAACTTTAATAGTTATAAGTAGTAATATTATTAGGGATTTTTTTATTATCTTAAACATTTTAAAAATTTCCTTTCATATTAATATAAAAAAATAAAGCTGTTTAAGTCCTAATTAAACTGCTTTTTTTAATTCTTCATCATTAAATTCTGTTACTGTTCCATCTGGATTTATAATTTGTATAATTTTATATTTACAAAGGATATTCATATTTTCTTCAACTTTTGCACTTTCTACTTCAATTATAGTTCCAACTCCATATTTTAATATATCTTGATCAGCTCGTGGATGTAATATATACTCTACATCTTGATTATTCATATCTTGAAATATAATTTTATCAAATTTATTTCCTTTAACTAAAGTTGGCATAAATTTCTTTGTTGTCATACGATTTGAGAAACTATCTTTTTTTGTTTCTTCTATTTTAGCATTTTCTTTTTCTTCCTTAACTGGTTGTATTTGTTCTGCTTTTTCTACTTTTGAAGTTTCTTTTTTGTCTTTTTTTTCTTTTTCCTTTATTGTTGTTTTATCTGCTAATTGTTTATTTTCTTCTTTGGCTTCAGCTAATTTTGGAAGTGCATCTGTTACTAATTGAGGTTTTATATCTGTTCTATGTAAATCTATACTATAATAAGTACCATATGCAAGACTTTGTTGTTCTGTAAGTGTTAATTCAAATGGAACTCCTACTATGCTCATTCCAGCTCTTTTATATTTAACAATTTCAGATGCAATATTAGATAGTGAAATTCCTCCACTTGTACTTAGATTCCATACTCCTCCTGCTTCTATTCCATCTAATGCAAATTTTAATGTACCTTTTAACTTACATTTACCACTTTGTCTATGGCTACATTCTTCATTACATTCTACTTCTATTTGTGTATTATTATTTTTAGAATCTTTTCCAACAGTTATTGCCTTTGTTCCATTTCCTATACATACAGCTTTACCATTCACATATCTTTTAAATTTAAAATTAAATGGATTTTCAGATGTAAATCTTATTTTTAATTTCGTTGGTTGTCCTGGATATAATTGTTTAAAGATTTCTACCATGTCATAACTTGTACCTTTATCCTCTTCAACATGAAAATATGGTAATTTTTCTGGTATTCCTTTCTCATTTTTCTTTCCTGTCTTTATATTTCCAATTACTCTTTCTCTGACTAAATCTTGTATATTCATATTATTTTTTTCTCCTTCCATTTAAGCAGCAATATCTTCTATTTGTTCTTCCGCATAATCTACTAATTCTATCAACTGCTCTGTTACTTTTTCTTTTAAATTTTCGTAATCTTTTTTATTAATATAGGATTCTTCACTTTCAAATTCATTTTCTTCAGAATTTACATTATTAATTTTAACATCATTATTACATAATAAATTTTCAAATTCCCGTATAATATCTTTTGCTGTTTCTTCACACCAAGACTTACTAACTAGCATATTTTAACACCTCCTGATCGTATGAATACTCATATAATTTTTCTAAATCTAGTTCAACTACAGGAAGTCTCAAAAACTTTACTGTTACCTTTTTAGGAATATTTTTTACAATTCCTAAATCTAGTAAAAAACTTATCAAATTGCTATTAGCATAATTATCTATAACAACTTGATTTTCTTCCAATTTTTCTTCTACATTAACTGTTACATTTGAAATATGAGATAAATTTTTATCATCTTCTACATAGCCATAAATCGCTAAACTTAACTTGCCTTTTTCATACTCTCCTAAATCAAAGAAACAATTTTTGTACTTTACACAATTTGATTCATAGTTAAATGTTTTCATTTACATTTCCTCCAATCTCTTATAAACTTTATTTTTTTGTATTCAAAAAACAAATAATCTATCCTCCTTCCTTATTTTTACACAAAAAATAACAAGTCCAATTCTTTCAAATTTTACTTGTTTTTCTTTGTTTATTTAATTTTAAGCACAATTCCCCCTATAGCTGTGTTTTAACTATAAGTGGCATATTTTAAAGTGCTACTTACTTTACCTTTGCTAAATTGCAAAGTCATGCTGATATAATCAGCTTTACCCTGATAATCAGGTATAACTATAAAGCTTTTTCTTTATAGTTACTAATTTTGAATACATTTATATTATAACTCATGTTGTCTAAAAATGGAATAGGCACATAGTAAATTTTTTTTATGTTGAGGCGCTAACATTTTGAAGCTTTTTTGTATCCGCTGAAAAAAATGGAAGCATTTATTCTTCCATTCTTCTATATATTTCTTATGAGCTTTGTAAAAAATACTTCTTTTATTTATGATAATATTTATAATAAATATTATCAATTTTAATTATTTTTTTCATTAATCTCTTATATTCTCTTTCGCTTACTCCTGTATTATCTAATGTTTTTTTATATTCTTGTTCTTCTGGTTCAAAATCTTCATCTTCATAATATAAATATAACTCATATTCCAAAGCATTAAATTCCTGCATTGTGCAGATTACATTTTTTATTTTAATATTTAATTTTTCTATTGTCTTTAGCTCTTTTTTGTTTAGATGTTTTGTTAAATCCATTACTTTATCATTCCAATATCTTTCTTGCCACTTTTCAAATTCTAAACTGCTATTATTTTTTTTATTCTTGATTTCCTCTTTGATTCTTTTTAATTCATCATAGATATTGTCATAGTCCATATACGTTTTTTGTATATATCCAGCTACTTCTAATCCATTATTTATTACATCTTGTTTTCTATCTGCTGAAATCACTAGAAACTCTGGACCTTTTGACTTTTTATAATATTCTTTTATAATATCTAATCCAGTATATTTATGATTTCTCATAAGATCTGTTATTACTATATCTGGCCCAAATTTTTCTATCATTTCTATTTCTTCAGCATCAGTATTAGCAATACCTAAAATTTCTATTTCTTCATATCTTTCTAACGCTTTCTTTATAAACTCACAGATAGTCTTATTATCATCTGCTATTATTATTCTTATCTTATCAATTTTCTTTATTCTATCTTCATTATTTCTTAATTCTTTTATCGTCTCTTTTACACCCATTTCAAATATTTTCTTAACATTTTCTTTTAATTCTTCGTTTATATTACTTACAAATTCAAAAATCTTTTCATATATTTCTCTTTTTTTCTTATCATCTATGCTATTATCAGCATCTAATTCTTCTAAAATATTATTTATTTCACTATCTTTTCCAATGTTTATTAATCCTATTAGCATTTCATCATAATTTTGTTTTTCACATATGTTTTTTATTAACTCATTTATATTTTTTTTCATAAACTCCCCTACTTTTTTAATTATTTTGTTTTTGGTTGAAATAGTCTACCAAGATTAGTAAATAAATATTGTAAAATAAGAGAATAATAATTAATATTTGAAAGGAATAATTAGTATGCAAATAAAGAAACTAAACGGACAATCAAATGCTATTGGAAAAAACATTAAAAAATACAGAGAATTGCGTCATTTAACTCAAAGAGAATTATCTGACAAAATATCTTTATTAGGTATTGATATCTATCACTCTGACATTTCTCAAATTGAAAACGGAAAATTAATGTTAAAAGATTTCGAAATTATTGCTCTTTGTAAAGTATTACAAATTACATATGATCAAATATTCGAAAATACCGATAACCTATTTGATTAATTATTATTTATTTAATTTTACAATGTTATCTAAAATTATACATTTATATGTTTTTTTAGTCAAATAAATGTAAGAATATGAAATTACTCATATTCTTTTTTCTACATACTATTTTAGCACATATAAAACACTTTATCAATATTTTGTTTTACTTTTGGCATTTTTCTAATATATGTATGTTTTATTTTTGCCATTATTCATATATTATTTTTATGTTGAAAGGAGATGTCTGTGTATGAAAAATGAAGCTTCTTTAAAAGAAATAGGAAATAACATTCAAATCGCTAGATTAAAAAAGAAATTAACACAAGAAGCACTTGCTGAAAAATGTAATGTTTCTGCTAAATATATAAGTGCTATGGAACGAGGGATTTCATCTGGAAGTATTTCACTTATTATTGATATTTGTAATATTTTAGATGTCACTCCAAACTATATTTTTAACGGTACAATTAATAGTTCTAATGATTGTTTTAATGTACTCCCTTCTGAAACATCTACAGTTTATCTAAAATTAAAAGATGATAATAAATCTTTTGTTAATCAGACTATTAATCATTTATATATTATGCAAAATAAGAGATAAAAAATAACACCATATTATTTGGTGTTGTTATATATATATATCAATTTAATATTTGAAAAAGAGCTACTATTACTAGTAACTCTTTTGAATTTTTATATAATTTTAAATTTATTATTATTTAAAATATATTAAGATAATACTATTAGTATTTCTTTTTTATGTAGTTGCATGAGATTTTCTTTTTTGCTCATATTTTATTTTCATAATTTTATTTCTTTTTTGTAAAATTGAATTTCTTAAATTTTCAATTTGAGAATTATATAACTTACTTAATTTAGCTTTTTCTTCAGCTGATAAATCATTTTCAGATATTCTTCTCTCTCTTATTAATCTTTGTAATTTTAATAATTTTTGTTCTTCTGTTTCTTCAACTTTTATATTTTCAGCAAAAATTGAATTTTTAATTTCTTGTTTATCTTCAATGATATTTTCTGTATTTTCTAATTCATAATTTTCAATAGTTTCTTGTCCAAATAAATTTTTTAAGAAATTTTTTATCTTAGAAAATATACTTTCTTTTATAGGTATTAAACTATTATTTGACATGTGTTTTCCTCCTAATCATCAAAATCTATTCCATCTGTTCCAATATCATGTGGGTTCGTTCTATCATTTTTATCATATTGCTGTAACAATTCTGTTGTTTTTCCATCTAATGCTTCAAGAATATATTTCTGTTGATCTAATTCTTCTAGTGATGGTTCTGCTACTATTTTACCTTCTAATTGTCTTTGATATGAAACAAAAGAATCTCTTTGACTTTCAAGTCTTCTTAAATTCCATGAACTTTCTCCTGCATCTTGTATAAATCTGATTTCACTATTAAATTTATCAATTTGTGTTTGTATTGCTTCTGGTGTACCAAATTCTATCTTTGCTTTATCTAGTATTCTATCTACAGTATATATTAGACCTTCGGATACTTTAACATGTGCTATATCAGTTGATGAATAAAATCCCCAGCTATACATACTACTATTTCTTCTAAATCCTCGTTCTTCTGCAATATCTCTCATAGGTCCATTTTCAAATTCAACTAAAAATGCTGAATTTGTTATATTTTGATAATTAGCTGCAAAATATTTTGAAAAGCCATCTGCTAGTATTTGCTCTCTACCATTTCTAAAGCTATATTCATCTATATTTCCATGTTCTTTCATGTATTGAGTATATGCTTTTCCTAATGCTTGTACAAATTCTTGTTGCTCTATTGTGGAATTTTCATTTTCTTGTCCTTGCACTCTTGTTTTTTCTTCTTGTTGTCTATCATATTCAGCTATTTCATCTCTTTCTGCATATAATCTATCTAAATCGGAAGGTACAGAGCTTGTGTCGGGCCATCCAAATTCATTTGGATGCTCGTTCTTATATTCTTCCCAAATTCTATCATGTTCTTTTCTAGCATACTGGATTTTCCTTGTTCTTAACCATTTCTCTTTGTCTAAACTTTCTTGATGTTCTTTATCAAATTCTTCTAAGTATTCCCATCCATATTTTTCTTCAATTTTGCCTAGCTGTTCTCTAAATTTTTCAGACTCTGCTGCTTCTTGCGTTTGTTTAATCTCTTTGATAATCGCTTGTTTTCTCTGCTGTTTTTCAGTTTCTGATAAACCTAAAGTTTCTAATTCATCTATTCTACTTGAATAATTTTCTATTAGTTGTTGTGCTTTTTCTTCCATTGCCTTTTTTTGATCTAATATTCTCTGCGTTTCTTCTTGTTTTTTTACCAATGGTCCTCTTTCGATATTAAGAGCTTCCATTTCAGTCTGATACTCTTGTTCAAATCCATCTTTTACTTCTTGTGGTATTTTAGCTTCTTCTCTCATTATTCTTGTATTTACTGATGTCAATAATTCTTGTCTATAATCATCTGTCATATATAATATTCCAGATTTACTAAAGTCACTACTTACTGTTGCACATTTTCCTCTTTCCATTCTTACATGTGTCTTCATTGGAAAAACATCATATATAGGTAGTCCTGAGTCAAAATTATCCATATCCATACTATAAAATGCACTTACTAATTCACTACAAGGATCATAATCAATACTTAAACTACAATCCCATCCACCATATTCTAGTTTATAGTCTATAGTTTTCCCTAAAGCCTTCGTAAATTTTTCTTCATTTGCTGGTGTAAGGTTTGGATATTTTTCTTTTACACATCCTAAAAAATAATCAACAACAGATTGTTTTATATTCTTATTTACTTCATTCTCTTCCTTTTTCTTTCCTACTGAAGATTGTTTTTTACCTTTTTCCTTAATACCACTATTTAAGTCATATCCTAGCATTGATAGTAATTCTCGAGTTTTTTGTTCTCCTTCTTTTTCATACAACTTAATTACTTGTTCCATTCCCCCTAATTGGTTTATATCTCTTTTGCTCATATTGGCAAATAAGTCTGGGATTTCTAATTTGGTTTCTTTCTCTTTTGGTGGTAACTTTAATCTTATTCCAGAAATATATTCTTTGGCTGATTCAAGCGATTTGAATTTAGCCTTTACATCATTAAAATAAGCAAATGCTTCTTCATCTATTTGTCCATTTTCTTTTATAACTTCATCTCTAGTTATATTCATTATTTCATTCATAAAATCTTGAATAATAGGTAACATTTCTTCATCATCACCCATTTCTTGGGCAATCCATGCTATATATGTATCTAAAGTATCAGTATATCCACCTTCTAATGTTTCTTTTCTGGCTTGTTTTGGATATGATAATTCATATATAAATGCACCTTTCATTCCATGTCTATCACTTTGGTATCTATCGCAATCGGTAAATTCACATTCCATAGTAACTTTACCATCTTCTTTTTTGTATGTTTGGTCTTCCCATTCACAATAATCATATTCAGGTTCTATATATTCTTCGCTAAAATGGTATATAGTTTCACCAGTATCTGGATTTGTTTCTGCCCAATCATAATCATTTTCATTTGGTGTACCTTCTCTTGTTACATACCCACCTTCACTTATAACTTCACGAATAGGGTGTGTTTCCCCATCTATCAATACATGAATTTGATCTCCATCCTCTAAATAAGATAAAATCTTTTCAATATCCATGTCAGCACTATACCAACTTAATCCTTTTACAGCTTCCAACTCATTTTTCCCATTAGATATTTCAAATCTTTTTTTAAAATTTGCTATAACTAATTTAGCTGTATTTATAAACTTTTTATCATTTTTTCCTGTGTACTCTAAGTTCCAAGTTCCATACCAACCCATTTTTGAACCTCCTATGTATATTCTCTTTTATTTCGACTTTATTTTATACCATATTTCTATTTGTGTCAAACATTTCTAACTGATTTTTTCAAAAAAAGTAGCAACTTACTGCCACTTTTTAATAATCTATAAAACTTCATTTTATCTATCCTTCTTATATTTATATATCACATAAGAACTCATCTAATATTTCAATTTTTGGATTATCACAATCTATATTAATATTTACACCAATTGGAATAATACTATTTACCATCTTGTGTCCAAAATCATTACATTTAATAATAGGAAAATCGTATTCTTTAGTATATTCTAATAGTATATCTTCCATTTGAGGATAAATATCCCCATCTTTTTGTAAGTCATAATTATATCCAATCACTATGCCTTTTATCTTATCAAATATTCCATATTGCTTTAAATGTGCAAATCTTCTTTGACATTCATTTGGAGATGTTTTGTAACTTTCTATTAATAAAATCTTATCTTGCATATCAGGTAAATATTCTGTTCCTAATAAATACATCATGCAGCCTAGATTAGTTCCGATAATTTTACCTGTAACATTTCCACTTCTGATTATCTTCTTATTACCATTTATAAATTTTCCAATTTGCCTATTAACAAATGCACTTTCAAACTCTTTATATTTTTCTTCAGCATCTTCCTCTCCAAAACAAACAAATGAAGAACCATGAAATGTTACTAATCCTGTCTTTTTATATATTGTTTGCAATAAAACTGTTATATCACTATAACCTGTTATGATTTTAGGATTCTGTTTTATTATTTCATAGTCTAATAAATCAATAAAAGTGTTACAAGTTTCTCCACCTTCAAGGCATATAATAGCTTTAACTTCCTTATCTTTAAGCATAGCCATCATATCTTCAGCTTTTTGTTCTCTTGTGCCTGCTGATCCATAATAATCTTCTAATACATATTTTCCTCTTTTTATTTTAAATCCTTTATCTTGTAGAAATTTTTCTGCTCTATAAAAATCTTCATATCTGTTGTTACATTTTAAACTGTTAGATACTCCTACTACTCCAATTGTATCTCCATAATTTAATTTATTTGCTAACATTCTTTACTCCTCATTTTATATAAATTTCTAATCTTCTAGGAACACATAAACACTTTCTTTAATTTTTTCAAATTCTAAGGCTGAAGCCAGACATACATTCCAACCTCTTCTTTGTGCAGCTTCTATATTTTCCAGTTTATCATCTATAAATAATATATTTTCTTTTGATATTTTGCATTGTTCTTCAACAATCTTGTATATTTCTTCATTAGGTTTTCTGCAATTTAGTTCAAATGATAACCAAACATAATCAAACTTTGATAAATTATAATGCTTATCTATTCTTATTTTATCAAGAGCCATTAGATTAGATAAAATTCCTATTTTACATTTGCTTTTTAAACTATGTGCAAACTCAACAACATTCTTATAATATTTTATTTTATCAGATTCTTCCTGGTAAACTTTGCAAAATTCATCATAGTCGCACTTCAAATTGAACTTTAACTTTATTCGTTCAAACCACTTTTGTACATCTATATCATCATTTACTTCTCCAATTCCTTTTCCATTTTCATCATTATCACATTCACTCCACTTACTTATAATATTTTCTTCACTATATGTTTTAGTTTGCTCATTTAAACGATTTAAAATATCCACTTTTGCAGTATAGCAATTATTTTCACCTTTAAAGTGGCTTTCTACTATTCCACCCCAGTCAAATATTACAATTTTTTTATTATTATACATTTTATTCTACTCCTTTTACTAAATAGCTTTATTTATAATAAGATCTATTTGCCCATCTTTTAAGTATATAATCTTATCAGAACTTTCTATTGTTGATTTTCTATGTGCAATTATAATTACTGTACTCTTTTGTGATATTTTATCAATTATATTTTGAATCATTCTTTCTGTTTTTAAATCCATATTTGATGTTGTCTCATCAAATATATAAATATTTGCTTTATGTAAGATAGCTCTTATAAATGCAATTATTTGAAGTTCTCCATATGACAACTTTGTTAATTTTATTTTAGTGTCTAATCCATCACTTAATTTATTAAATAAATTCTCTACACCCATTTCATGTATTAAATTTTCAATTTGTTTATCTATAATTTCTTTATTTCCAAGTGTAATATTATTTCTTACTGTATCTGCAAATATATATGGTGTTTGAGAAATATAAGAAATATTATCTCTTAAACATTTTGTTGATATTTTAGATATATCATTGTTTCCAATTAAAATTCTTCCATCTTCTATATCATATAACTTCATTAATACATTAGTTAGTGTTGTTTTTCCAACTCCAGTTCTACCTGCAATTGTTACTTTTGTTCCTTTTTTTATAATAAAAGATAAGTTTTTCAATATCACTTCTTTGTCATATCTCATAGTAACATTATGAAATTCTATATCTCCATTTAGGTTGTCTATATATTCTCCATTTTCTAATATTTCATCATCAGTTTCATTTAGTAAAACTCTTATTCTTTTATATGAATTTATACATGTTTGCATTTCTTCTATCTGATCACAAATCTCTTCTAGTGGGCTTTTACATTCTTTTGTATAATATAAAACTAAATAAATACTTCCTAAAGATATAGTAACATCAATATTTAAAGCATAATATATAATTGCATAAATTCCTATTGCTTGAATCATTGCTATTATCCAATAAGGGAAGTGATGTATAAATATATATTTTTTTCTTATCTTTAATTCTGAATAAAACAAATCATTCATTTTATTAATGTTTTTATTTTGTAGTTTAAACAAATAAGTTAGTTTATTTTTATTATATATTTCAGAAAATTCTTTATTCTCTCTATCCCTTTTCTTTAAAATTTCATTATCCAAATTCCCCAAAATTTTAGTAAATTTATATACTATTAAAGAAATAATACATATTGTAATTGCACCTATAACAGCTAAATTAATATTAGCCACAAACATCATTATGATCATAAATACTATATATAATATATTACTTACAATGTTATACAAAAATCCAAAAAACAAATCAAATAAATTATCCACATCTGAAGTTAATCTTGTATATAATTCAGATGAATTATATTTGTTAAAAGTAATCATTTTAAAATTTAATATTTTATTAAATAATTTTTCTCTAATATCTTTTAAAATTTTGCATATAGTTGTATTTATAAAAACATCTCTTATATATTTAAAAATCACTCGTGCTAAATGTATCGATGTATATATGCAAATGAAAAATAATATTGTATTTATTATATCATCTCTGCCAAAATCAATATCTACAACCTTTTTTATTATATAAGGCGGTAATGCTGATAAAAAATCACAAATTAATAATAGTACACTTATGATAATTATTGCCTTAATATATTTCTTTATAATTTCTTTCAAACTAAATCACCTACTTTCTCATAAGTATTTAGTTCATTATAAAGCTCATTTTTTTGTAACATTTCTTCATGTGTTCCACTATCAACTATGCTTCCATCAACTAATAAATATACTTTGTCCATTTTTTCCATCATACTTAATTTGTTTGAAATAACAATAAGTGTATTATTACCTATTTGCTTTTCAATTTCTGCTATTACTTTCTTTTCGGTTTCTATATCTAATGCTGATAATGTATCATCAAATATATTTATATTTCTAACATTTAATAAGTTTCGAGCAATTTGTATTCTTTGTTTTTGACCTCCAGATATTTTAATTCCATTTTCACCAATCTTGGTTTCTAATCCATCTTGCATTTCTTGTATATCTTCCCAAATGTCAGCTTTTTTACTTATTTCTTCTATTTTATCATCTTCTATTTCATTTTTAATATCAATATTGTTTTTTATAGTATCATCCGTAATAATGTTTTTCTGCATAGCATAGCCAATATTTTCAAATATACTATCTCTTGAATATTCATTTATATCTTTTCCATTTATAAATACCTCATTTGGTGGAACTTCATAAAAACCTGCTAAAATATTCATAAGTGTTGTTTTTCCACTTCCAACTTTACCAACTATACCAATTTTATCTCCCTTGTTTATTATCATATTTATATTTTTCAATGCCAACTGTTTATCATTTTCATACTTGTAGCAAAGGTTTTTAATTTCTATCTTTTCTATCTTCTCTATTTTCTTTCCATCTTTTTTATAAGTATCTAATCCGAAAAAATAGTTGTATCTTCTACTTGCTATCTTAAAATTAGATATTCCTGTAAGTAATGGTTCTATTGAATTTATAATTTCTGATACTGCAATCGTAATGCAAGAAATATATGCTGTTAATTCTCCAATAGTTAGCATTCCTTTATTAATTAGAATTAGTCCTACTGCAAATCCTATTGAATAGCATGCTGCATATAATATATTAGCAACTGCATCTATTTTATATATTACTGCACCAACTTTTACATCTGATTTATATGTTGCTTCATTAATTTTTTCAAATTTCTCTTTTTGATTTTTTTGTTCATTATATAACTTTATTAAATTAAACCCTGATGTATTTTCTTCTATACTGTTTGATAGATCAATATAAACTTTTCTCTCTGTTTCTAATGCTTTCTCTTGTGCTTTATAAAGTTTATATAAGAAATAAATTGCAATCGGAAAAATCGGTAATATAGCCAACATTAAGAATATATTAAAATCTTTTCCTATAACAATTATTCCTATAATAGGTGCTACAATTAATCTAGCAACATTGAAAAAAGCATTCCCTAAAAATTTTCTTATTGAGAGTATTTCTTTTGATAAATAGGCAAGGAATACTCCTTTATCTTCATTTTCAAAATATTCTGGTTTTACAAATTGCAAATGTTCTATAACTTTACTTCTCAAATATGTATCTGATATTCTAGCTTTAGTGAAGAATAATGTTCTGTATATAATTCTTGGTATTAGCATTATAATAGAATAAAATATTAAGCTATACACTTCACCCATAATTACTTCTTTACTAACATTACCTTTTATTAATAAATCTAATATATTCCCTATTATGCTAGGAATTTTATATAATATATATATTACTATTGCATGAAATACCATACCTAATATGTAAATTGGAAAGGTTCTTTTTAATTCATCTACAAAAATTTTATGGTTCTTATTTTTACTATTCACTTTCTTCCCCTTTATCTTTAGATAATTCTAACAAAATTTGATTCAATATTTCTTTTCTATTTTCTGAAGTATCAATAAATTCTATTCCATATTTTGGACACTCTTCTCTTAATACTTCATTTGTTTCAGCCCATTTTTCAGCATGTGCTTCTAAAATGTCATCTGATAATCCGAAACTCCAATCTTCTGGTTTATCATGATCTCTACATAATTTTATTATATCTTCTTTTTTTACATCTCCATGACCTAAAGCAATTACTTTTGTATTTTTAAAATCAATATATTCTTTAACTATTTTTGGTGTTAATTGTCCACTTTCTAAAATATATCCATGTTTATTTATATCATTTCTTATGCAAGAATTAAAAAATTCTAATAAAACTCTCTGAAAATACTCTCCATGTTCAAATTCTTTTTGCTCTTTAATATTTTCTCTATAATAGCCTTCTTTTCCTGCTGCTCTTATCATTGCCCATTTTATACTATCTGAATGAATTATATTATATTATATTCGTTATACTTCTCTTTTATCATATTGCTTAAAGTTGTTTTTCCTGCTCTTCCAATTCCCATAATTAAAATATTTTTCATCTGATTCTCTCCTCTTTTTTTCTTTTACATTTTTCAATAAAACAACTAAAAATATTATTCATATTTTTATCAATTCTATATAAACTTTCTGGATGGAATCTAACTCCAATATAGACATCCTTGTCTTCTGCTTCTATAACATCAGCATATCCATCTTCACAAAAAGCCACTTTGTTTAATTTTGGGCAGTCTTTTACAGTCCTTTTATGTCTTGAATTTACCAGTATTTCTTCTTTTCCAATAAAGCTAAAAAATTTAGAGTTCTTATCTATTTTTATTGTATGTACATACTGCTCTGATGACCTATTATGTTTTTCTGGATTAGGAATTTTATAAGTAGCACCACCTAAAGCTCTAACAATATTATTTTGTCCTGCACATATTCCTAAAACTGGTATATTATTATCATAACAATATTTTGCAATAATTATTTCATAGTTATCTGTTTCAATTCCACCTTGCATTATTATTCCATCACATAATTTTATTTGTGCTATTAAATTTTCTCTTTCTTCAGCTGACAAATTATCTTTCCAGTTATCTCCTACATAATTTATTTCTTTTTCTGTTGGCAATATTCCAATGGCTATTCCACCATTGTCAAATATAGCCTGTTTTACTTCATCTCTTATAAAAGTATCTGTTCTTTCGTTTTTATAACTCGCATAATGTTTACTAACAATTCCTATTATTACATCTTTCATTCTTTTATCACCTTTGTTCCTAAAACTAATCTATATAATTTTATACTTACTAATATATTAACTTTTTTCTAAGTTAGATATTAGTTTTGAATATACTGGAACACATAATGCAATAATTAACAATAATATTTTAAATGCAATCATATTATTTATTAATCCTGCAATTAAAATTAAACAAAATCCTATAACTCTTGATATATCTGTAAGTAATCCATTTAACATTACATGTTCAACATTTCTGTTTTCAATATTACATTCTTTAATTAAATTTCCCTTTTGTGTATTAAAAATAACATCAAAAATACATAAACTAACTGTACAAGCAAAGTTATAAATAATCAATGTGCTTTTCCCTATATCTATTACTAATCCTACTGCACCTATAAAAATTAAAATAGAGCATATTGATAGAATAATTTTCGAGTTATTTTTATTGTAATATTTTTTATACAAATATAATGATATTATTGAAAATATCGAGAAAATCGTTGTTAATATACCTAAATTTAAAGATGTTTTAAAAGTCATAACAGTAATTATCGTAACTAATGTACTCATCGGATCTTCTATAATGCCATATATTAAATTTGACCTATAATAAGCATTTACTTTAGAATTTCTATTCTTCATTATTTCCTTTATGTATGCTTTAATATCATATTTATCATTTTGTTCCTTAGTAGTATTCAATTCATTAGGTTTAATTTGTAAAGAAATAATAATTTGAATAACTGATAACACAAAAATATATATTGCAATTTTAGTAAAAGAATATAGTTCAATAGTAGAGCCTAATACAAGTGGAGCAACTATTTTGGTTATTGTACTTAAAATTTTCTTTATAGACATATAATCTTTTCTATTCTCATTGCTTGTTACATCAATAAAAATCAACTCGTGAGTTGACCAATATAGAGTTTCAGATATTCCACAAAAAATAGCAACTATTACAAAATAGTTAGATAACTTATTTCCCAAAATAACAATAAATAATATAAATATTGCTCTAACAACAATTCCTAGAGAAAGAATTTTGGTTCTAATATTTGGTTTGCCTTTTATAAAATTGCCCATTAATATTAAACCAATACCCATTAATGATTTTACAATTATATAGTATAAAGCAATTTGAACTATATTCTCATTTGTTATTTTTAAAAAATATGCTACTAAAAATGTTTCTGCAAATAAAGCTGTTATTGTATATATCAAATCACTCATAATTAAACATTTTGCACTTTTATTCAATTTTTTGGTACTATCATTTTTCTTCATTATATACACCTACTTCTCAATTTCCTGTACTTCTATATTTATTCAAAGCAAAATTCCAAACTTTAACTGCTATTATCCATAAAACAATTGCTATAATAGGCGATAAATATATCATATATGTATTTATTCCTAAATAATCCATAGTTGGATAATATGCTACAAAAGCAAATGGCAAAATTACTGTTATTAATACTTTTATAAATTTATTATATATGTCTATTGGATATTGAGCAAATGTATATGTTCTATAAAAAGACCATATTATTTCGTTTGATCTATAAGTCCAAAATGATGCTATACTAAATATAGTATTTATAGCCCCTATTATTGCAGCTCCAACTATACTAAAAAATACTATTTTTAGTATCAATATTGCTGTTATTGGTATAGCAAGTTTTATAAGCATTGTAATAGTCATTGCTAATCCTAATCCAAAATATCCCAAAGCTGTAAATTCTTTTGAAGCTCCTATAATTGATATTAATGGGTGTACTGGTCTTAACATTATTTTATCAAAATCGCCTTCTCTAATATATTTAGGTCCAATATCATATAAAGCATCAAAACAGAAATCAGATATTCCTACAGATATTAAAGTTATTCCATATAATAATAAAACTTGCATGAAATTCCATCCTGCTAAATTTTCTGTGTTTTGAAATACAATCCATATAAATATTATTTCTACCAATTGCGTAACTATTTGTGATACCATTCCCACTATACAATCTAACCTATATATAAGCATTTCTTTTAGTGATGCTTTTAAAAATGAAAAATATAATTTCACATTATCTAATACCTTCACCATTTTATCCTCCATTTATTGTTATTTTCTTAACAGCATGATTAAAAAATATTTTCGCTAAAATATATAAAATAACTCCCCATATTACTTGTTTTATTATTATAAGATATATATCATTTGTAGATACTTGTCCTAACCAAATATTTATTGGTGTATATATAAGTTCTTTAAATGGCAATATATTTGCTAAATTTTGAAACCATACAGGAAACAATGTAATTGGTGCTATTATTCCTGAAAATATTGATATTATAGCTTTTCTAAGTATTTGCATACCCCATATAGAATTTGTATAAAAACCTGCTGTACCTACTATCATTTGTAAGAAAAATGTTATTGGTATTCCAAGTAATATTACAATTACAAATAATATAAAATTTTCAATACTAACTGGTAATGAAACACTCCAAAAGATTGCACATACTACAAATGTTGCTATACCAACCACAATAGCAAAAGCAAGTTCTCCTAGATTCACACCAAAATAGTATTGAAAATAAGTTATAGGATTTAACAATTCTTTATTGATTCTTCCATTTCTTATTGAATGTGCCATATCTTCATTTATTCCCCAAAGTGAAATTGGTCCGAGTGTTACAACTAAAATATAATATGTAACCATTTGTGCAATTGTAAGTCCTCCTGCATTTCCTGTTTGATTATATATTGCTTGCCATACAAATATATATACTACCACTTCTACTATTCTATTTAATGTAAACAGATAGAAATTTGATTTATATATATTGTATTGTTTAAATTGCATTTTTCCTAATGCCATTATACTTTTTAACATTTGTGTACCCCTTTATATATTTCTTTTAATATATCTTCTAGTTCTGCTTCTTTCATGTGTATATCTTCAATAGTACAATATTCTGATATTTTATCCATAACTTTCATTATCGTTGTTTCTTCATGACTAAATCTTATTTTCAACTTATTTTCTGTTTCTTCTAATACTTGTATTTCTTCCGAATTTATACTTTCACTAATATTAGCTTTCTTCTCTTTGATTATAAATTCTGCAATTATATATTTTCCATAAGTATCTTTAAACTTTTGTTTTTCTCCATCATAAATAATTTGTCCTTTATCTAAAAGGATAATTCTATTGCAAACATCTTCTATATCTTTTAAATCATGTGTTGTAAGAATAACTGTAGTATTTTTTTCTTTATTTATATCTTTAATAAACTTTCTAATATTTTCTTTAACTAAAACATCTAATCCTATTGTTGGCTCATCTAAATATACTATTTTAGGATCATGTAAAAAAGTAGCTGCTATTTCACATCTCATTTTTTGTCCTAAACTTAGATTTTTCACTTGTTTTTCTAATAAATCATCTAACTCCAGTATCTCTGTAAATTTCTTTAGATTTTTTCTATATTCTCCTTCTGGTATTTTATACATTTGCCTAATTAATCTAAAAGATTCTATAACAGGTAAATCCCACCATAGTTGTGTCTTCTGTCCAAATACAGCACCTATATTTTTATTATTTTGTATTCTTTTTTCGTTTGGTACAATTCCGTTTACTAATACACTTCCAGATGTTGGAGTTAATAAGCCAGTAAGCATTTTTATAGTAGTTGATTTTCCTGCTCCGTTTTCGCCAATATATCCTACTAATTCGCCCTCTTCTATATTGAAATTAATTTTATTTACTGCTGTAAATTCATTATATTTTGGTTTTACTAAATTTTTAAAGTAACCTAATAAGCCATCTTCTTTTTCTATTGTTTTATATGTTTTAACTAAATTATTTACTTCAATTATTGCCATTTTATCTATTCTCCTTTGATTACAGATATTTTTGATATTGTTTCATATATTTCATTCCAATTATAACATCTGAATATATTATCATTTTCAATCCCCTTATTATATACCCAATCAACACATATCATTTTTGTTATTTTAGATAGACTTTTCAAATTATTTGGAGAATCTTCTATCATAATATCTATATTATTCTCTATAATATGACTAGACTTATCTTCTTCAGAAAAAATTATATTGTCATATATAATTTGATTCCTTTCAAGCCATTCTTTTACTGTTTTTCTCATTTTTTCTCTTAATTCTTGGGCTTGCTTAAATGTTTTGTCTGTCTTAGGACTGGCAAGCCATCTCGCTGTTATAATATATAATGTATGTCCATCTTCTTTTAGTTTTTTTATATTGTCTGCTGCTCCTTCTATTACAGGATTTTTTTCTGCATATTCAAATATATTATTAATCCAGAAATCTAAATCTGTTTCTTCATTCCAATCAAATACATCTTCTGAATTATAAGCATCTGGATTTACTAATTTTCCTTTTTTATTTTCTTTGCAGTATTTTATCCCTGCTTCTATAGTAAATTTTCTAACATCTGTTAATACTCCATCAATATCTATTCCTATATTCATATCCACTCATCCTTCAATAATTTTTAATAACATATTTTACTTATTTTTAGAATTTGATAAATTACATTTATAATATATGGTAGTAACTACAAATAACACAACTGTAAGTGAAAATATAATTTTTATATTATTTGCATTATTTTCATCGGTCATTATAAGCGAAGTTAAAATTGGTACTAAGATTGAAATAATACCACACACAGTTTTATTAACCGACAAATAAACTGTTTTATATTTATCTTGTGCTGACTCATAAATAACATTGTGATCGAATAAACCATAAGCACTTTCACCAATACCATACAAAGTAAATATTATAGGTAATATAAATTTTATACTCATAGTCATATTACTTAATAATATAAACATAAAAATGTATGCTATCAACATTGGCATAATAATGCTTTTCCAGCCTCGTTTATTATATATCTTAGCCCACAATAATCCACAACAAGCATTTACTAATGCCAAAATCACATTTAAAATGCTTGCATAAGTATAACTTATTTCTAAATATTTTAATTCAAATAAAGATAAATATTGTATTCCGACATTTAGTGATAATGTATATAAAGCTGTAAATATTAATATTTTTCTAAATTTCAAATCTTTCAATGGCTCTTTTATAGTTTCTATAATATTTACCTTTTCTTCATGTATATCAGGCTTATATGTACTTGCTCTCAAATAAATATCAATTATATTAATTATAACTATAAACAAAAATAAAATAGCAAACCCTTTAAATTCATTTCCACCATTTGTATATTTATCTAATAGTATCCCAGCTCCAAAGCTAACTCCCATTACTAGTGTATTCTGTATTAAATTCTTTGTAGCATAAAATTTTGATCTATCTTCAACTTTTAATATAGACATTCTCCAATTAACAAGCGGTGTATAACCTATCTGCCCAAATACTTCATAAAAAAATATGCTAATCATAAATAAAATTGTTCTAATAGCAATATCATTTGAAATAAATGGTATCAATATAGGCATAGCACCAAACAATCTATACAATGAATATAAAGTTAAAGTTACTTTCTTAGATTGTCCTATTCTTGAAAATATTGATGCTGAAAAAATTTGAACAAGGCACATAATACTTTTTAAAGCTACATATAATCCTATAATTCTATCTGATAATCCTAAAAATATTGCATAGCCAACTATAAAAGTTGAACTCATAATCTTATTAGCAGCATTATCTAAAGTTGCAGCAGTTATATATTTTTTATAATTATTGTTATATTGTTTATCAATGTTTTCCATTAATTCTCCTAGTTTCTATATTTTTCATATTATTCAACAAATGAACTTGGATGATATGCAGTTATTCCCATTTCTTCTGCTTTTCTTAATACATCAATTCTATCATCAACAAATGCAACATCTTCCAATGCTATATGAAAGTGTTTGCAACATTCAATTATTACTTCTGGCTTTAACATAGTTGAAGATATAAAAAATATGTGTTTTCTTTTTATATTAGGATAATTTTCTTTCAACCACAAATATTTTTGGTCTAATTCATTATTTGTAGTTATAGCACCTAATATAAATATTTTTTCAGAATCTAAATTTTGAATTATTTTTTGCATATTCTTTAATGGTCTTGCTGTATAAAATAAATTTGAGAATAACAAATTTTCCAAAGATTGGCATCCTAACTCGTGACATCTTCCTCCATATAATATATCATCATATCTATATTCTGATAATGTTCCATCAATATCAAAGAATACATATTTCTCTTTTAATTTTTCAAACATAATTTTCTCCTCTTCTAACATATTGGTAATTGAATATTCTTTCTCATAATTATTCATTTTTAAAACTTAATCCTTCCATTATAAATTTTCTTTTATCTCTGGAAATATATTATAAAGATTATATCCTAATAAATTGTCAAAATATTCTTTTAATTTATATGTTTCTTTAATGTGATACTGTGTATTTGAATATACTCCTCTCCTAATCATAATATCAATTAGTCTTTTATCTATTGTAAATACTTTGTGTGGACACATCAAATCACATAGATTTATTATTTTTTCTTCTACTGTATATTTATGTTTCTTTATAAATTCTGTTAAAAATGGATTATCATCTAAATTTGGCACTCCACCTGCTGTACAAATCAAATCATTATTCAAGTATGAATGTGTCAAACATATATTACAATATTCCTCATCATATCCTTTGTCTTTTAGATATTCATAACCTCTCATAACATGTCCATGAGATTCACCATTATATTTTCCAATATCATGTAAATATCCAAGAGTTATTGCTTTATCTGTATCTACATTAATTCCTTTTTTATTTAATGCTTCTGCAATTTTTCCTGCCGAATTTCCTACGCAAATACAATGTTCTATCCATTTATCATCTTTTGTTTTACCTCTTGCATCTTCTAATATTTTTATTGCAATTTCACTCGTTAATTTCATTTTTTTCACCTAACTTTTCAAACATATCTTCATAAATTTTATCGCTATCAATAAAATCGACCATAGTAATTAAACGATTATTAGTATTTAACTCATAAGAAGTATCTTCTTTTATATTAGGACAATTTATTTGTGAGATTTCAAACCATTCTTTATTTATTAAATAAGCAATTACACTAATATCCCATATAACTCTTCTTGTTTGTATTCCATGTTTACCATCATTATAAAATCTTTCACATAAATAAGTTCCAACTTCATTTTTATTTTTTAAATGATGTTCAATTTCATAAATTGTTGTTTTCAAGTTGGATGCTACATTTTTACAAGGTATAACTGTTAATTTTACTTTTGATTCAAATACTGTTCTTACTGCTTCTATATCTTGCCTAAAATTAAATTCCATATTATCTTTAATTAAAATACTATGTCCTCCTAGCCAAATAACTTCAATTTTATCAATTATTCTAGGTTCTTTCATTATAGCCATAGCAACATTAGTTATTGCTCCAATTGCCATAATGTATGTCTTTTCATTTTTTAATGCTATTCCTATTATTTTTTCTACTGCTTCATTTGTTTTATTATATCCGTTTGCTAGATAATCTGTTGCTCCTTTAAATACTTTACTTTCTGTATTGAAATCAAGCCATTTGCATATCTTTAATACCTCTTGATAACTTTTTTCTAATCCTTCTTCAATAGATATATCGTTGTCATGATGGTATGGAGCAATAGTAATTGCCTCTATATTAAATCTTTCTTGTGATTTTATCATATAGCTTACTGCAAATTGATCATCACATTCGTTAAATGTATCTGTATCTAATATAACATTTATTTTTTCTTGTTCTTTTTTTGGATAACTTTCTTTTATTTTTTTATAAATTTCTCTCCAGTTTGAAACTTTTTCAAATTCTGTTACATGTTTATTATATCTCGTTTCCATTAGTAAAACTTTTATTCCATATTCTGAAACATCTTTGCAATTATTTATTGAATCATCTATCATTATATCAATATTATTTTCTTTGCATATTTTACCTTTTTCTCCCTTATATGTAAGTATTAGCACATCATATTGAATATTATTATCGCTTAGCCATTTTTCTGTCATTTCCTTTGGATTTGTATATTCTCCGTTATCTCTACTGGAAATTATATATATTTCATTATTTTCATTTTTTAATTTACTAATTATCTCAGCTGCTCTTGATAATGGTTTTAATTTCTTTGCAATTCTTTCTATATTATTGTAATAAAAGTCATCATTTTCTTCTTTTGTCCAATCAAACATTCCTTGTGTTATATGATGTGGATTTTCATTGATAATTCCAGTATTTCTTAATTTTTTATCGTGTTCTAAATATTCCTTTAATAATTCATCATTAAAATTTGATATTACATTATCTATATCAATTCCAATTCTCATATTACCTTTCCTCTTTCTTCTATAAAACTCTCCATAATATATCTTTGCCATTCTCTAAACATTTTACTTGCATATTCTTCAGGTTCTACCCATAATACAGTATGGTCTTTTTCTATTGGTTCTGCTACTTTTTTATCAAATTCTGCAATATAAACATTTGCAATTACTTCTAAATATCCTTTATTTTCAGCATATAGATATTCTCCAACTGTTTTAAATTCTTTAATATTTTTTATTGAATATCCTGATTCTTCGATTAATTCTCTTTTTAATGCTTCTAATTCTGTTTCTCCTTTTTCTATTCCTCCACCTAAGTAAAAGAAACCATCTCCATCAGTTACAATTCCTACTTTTTTCTCATTTTCGCCTATAATAATTGCATAAGCTCCTGGTCTAGGTTTATATTTAATATTTTTATCTTTACTACCTACATACTTCATTTTTCAATACTCTCTTTCTTTCTTAAATATATTGCATAATAAGCAATGGATATTTGGAAAATCATAAAAAATGCTGATAATCCAAGCATATATCTAATCCCCATATTATATGTTACTCCTGCGAAATACAAACCAATGGATGTTCCTATCAATCCTACAATATATCTGATATTTGTAAATAACATTTGGTATTCATTATCTACTCTATTTATATATGGTGCATCTGTTATATTTTCATAAGCTGTTTGTATCAAGATCGACCATGTTATTGCCACAAAACATACAACTAAATTGTTTGTCAGAAATACTAAACTATATAATAAAAATCTTATTCCAAATTTTATACTTATACTAATATAATCGTTTTTACCAGTTAAATATTTTAACACTATTATTCCTATTAAATCTGCTAATAAGCCTACCAATAATAAATATTTTGTTGCTGTACTATCAGAAAATTTCAAAATATTTGTAAGCATTAACATTTTTAAACCTAATCCTGTATTCATTGCTATATTTCCAATCAAATAATCTAATACATATATTTTTACAATCTTATCTTTAGAAATATATTTTAAAGTTTCTTTTAATTCTATTGACTTTTTCTGAATAACTGGTTTCTTAATATTCAAAATCGTTATAAATGCCATTAATAAAAAGATAATCGAAATAAGTAAACATATATTATAGCTTATTAGGAAATTTCCTAATGTCCTTCCTATAGCAACTCCTCCCACTAAAACACCTATATCACTAAATAAATACTCTACTAATTTTCTTTTACTATATAATTTATCATCTTTTTTTATCGTTACTATAAATGGGTAAATACTAATTATTATTATTTTTTCAAATATTGTATCAAGTATTACTAATCCATTTATAATAGCTGTCTGTCCACTATGATTTAAAATATATAATACTAATAAGCATAAAGCTTTCATAAAAATAGAAAATGATAGTACACTTTTTATCTTATTTAAAGATAATTTTTTAGAAAAGACAATTAATGCAATTACACAACATAGACTCGCTATGCTTAAAATTTGACTAATTTGTGTAACATCTAAATTATTATCTTGTAGCCATAACTGTCTAAAGTTTTCCCATAATCCTTTTGAAATACTAAAAAAAGCTAACATTACTAGTATCTTGTTTTCATCTTTTAATTTTGCAAATTTTTCTCCCATTTTATCCTCTATTCATTATTTGTTATTTCCTATAAATTCATATATTTCTTGCCAATTACTTAAATTTGTTATTTGGTCGTTACTGTTTTCATCATCAGTAATTCTTATGACTTTTATACCTGCTCTTGAAATCTCTAAGCAATTATTTAATTGGTCATCAATAAATAATTCAATATTTTCTTGCTTACACACTATCGCTTTTTCTCTTGCATTTACTATCAATCTATCATATTCTATATTATTTTTGTCTAACCAATCTTTGCTCAACAAATATGGATCATCATGAAACTCACTATCTCTAGCTGTTACTATAAATATTTTATGCCCATTTTTTTTTAATTTCTTAATTACTTCAACAACATCAGGTCTAGGCTCAGCCTTATTTGTAATTTCTTCTTGTATGTCTTTTAAAAAGTATTTTAATTCATCGTATGTAAATTCAAATTTCTTTTTATAAGCATCTCCATTATTTTTAATATCTTCTAATTGATTTTCAGCATTATTAATATTTTTTCCAAGTTTTATTGCATAGTCATATGCTGCTTTATTTAATTCTTCTTGAATTTCTGTTAATGTATTATCTATATCAATTCCTATATTCATATTTTCACCTTAATTTCTTTGTATATTGTCTTCAAATTCAATATCTTCATTTTTATATTCTTCTGGTTTTAATCCGAATCTTGTTCTCATATAATCTAAAACCACAACCATAATAGCCAATGATAATAGACCTACTATTAGAAACGAATTTTCAACATTTGTTACTTTTAATAATAATCCGCCTATTACAGAAAAAATACTAGCTGCTATTCCACCTATAAACTCATAAGCAAATGTTATTTTATTTCTTGATTCTTCCTTTGTAAAATTCTTTAAATACTTATATTCTAATATATACCATATTGAAGTACAGCATTTTTGCATTGCAAACATAACTAATATAATAGGTATAATAGATGTTCCTACATATAAGCTAGATATTATTCCTATTATAATACATGCCCCTATATACATAAGAGATATAAATGATAATGTCCTATTCCCAAATTTTTTCTCTATCGGCTTCTTTAATGAAAGTGAAATTCCACCAATAAAAGTTAAAATTGCAAATATCATTGAAAACTGCTCCTCTGGTATTCCGATATTAGTAAGCAAATCACTATTGTATGTATCTATTATTTCTATCAAGCTATAAAATGCTATTTGAAATAGCACATATGCTTTCATTCTTTTTGATTTTAAAATGAATTTAAAAGAACTTTTTAAATCATTTTTATATTCTCTTAGTGTATTAGAAAATTTTGCATTTTTATTATTTGACTTTTTCACTTCATATACATCTTTAAATCTAAACGATAATACTGTAGATATTATAATAAATCCTAAGCATATCAACATTGGTATATAATTGTTCATTACAAATAAATAACCTGCTGTTAATGATGCTATACCATCTAATATGTAATACCAACTTCCACCTTTTGCATCTATTTTTGAATATAAGCCTTCTCCACCTCTTGTAGATACTGAATCATATAATAAATTAGATTCTGCTATTGTTTTCATATCATATCCTAAAGCAAATATTAAATCTGCAATAATTATACTGATTGCTCCTGGTGCAAATATCAAAATCAGCATATAAAAAATCAACATTATATTTCCTAATATTATGCTTTTTCTTTTTCCAATTGAATCTGTAATTGTTACAGCAGGTATTTGCATTAAGATTCTAAACAATAAATAAAATCCATTTATTATTAAAATCTCTGAAGCAGTAACTTTCTTGGTTATTGTGTAAAATAAAAATTCTACTGAATAGAAGAATAATAAATCCCAAGAAAACATTTTGTATATTGGATAGAGTTTTGCATTATTCCTTTTTATCTTATTTAATTTTTTTCTATCTTCCATTGTATTTTTCCTTATTTCCATCATTTTAAATTCACATTGTCATTCTATCATAACGACCATTTTTTTACAACGAAATCTCATAAATTTTGTTTCTATTTGTCATATTTTTTCTATCCGTAACATTATGTTTATTTGCAATAAAAAAATGATAATTATTAATTTAATAACTATCATTTCATTTTTATTTATTTTTTATTTCTAACATCGAATTTGCAATTCCTCTACAATATGTAATATATTCTTCTATCAAGCCTTTATCTCCAATCTGTTCTAATATATTTTTAAATTCAATTAAATTTTTATCTATTTTTATTTCTTTAGAATTATTTTTCATATTTTCTAACATTAAGTAATCGAAGGACATATCTAGTGCATTAACTATATCTAATGTTGTTTTTAAACTTGCCAATCTGTTACCTCTCTCTAAATTGCTAATATATGATGGAGTTACATCTACTATCTCTGCCAACTCTTCTTGTGATATGTTTTTCTTAACTCTTTGTTCTTTTATTTTTCTACCAATAGATTTTAGCTCCATTTTATCACTCCCTTTTCTAATATTTTCAGTATATATTTTAAAGAGATTTTTTTGAATAGACTATTTGTTTTTATATTTCTGTTAGAAATATTTTAAACATAATGAAAAGCAACCTAGGTATATTATCTATATCCAGATTGCTTTTCATTTTACTTCGAGTTATAAACTCCTGCTTTTAATAATTTCAGCATATCTTCCATGCTTTCCTTGTCTTTTTTGTTTGCTCGATACAAAATAGCCATTATTTCTTTAAGTATTTTTGTGTCTTCACTTTCTGATGTTAATCCATCTAATAAAAGCATTATTTCTTCATCCATTGTCTGAAAAATATGATTTTTAGATACTTTTATTTCCAGTTCAACATCATAGTCAGCACATTCCAATACTTTTAAATAATCGACATTTAAGACATCTGCCAGTATCTTCAATTTCTTTTTGCTCAATTTTCGTTCTCCTGTTTGAACTTTGCAAAGAGAAACATTAGTTATACCAACCATCTTGGCTACTTGTTTTTGTTGCAAACCTAATTTTTTCCGCTGTACCTCAATTAATTCTCCTAAATTATTAGGCATACTCATTATCCTCCTATGTTTTCATTTCAAGCAAAAGAAGTGGTTACGAACCACTCTTTTTGCTTGAAGAGCTACTTGATGCGTTTGCATCTGCCGACTGATCGCTGTAATATGAACAGAATATCATCAAGACAGTTTTTTCATCCAATTCACAGTCATCTGTAATCCTTACATCAAAATCATTGAAGAAGAACTTGGAATTATAATCTGCTATTAACTTTCCTTCTGTGTCATACATTTCACCATTTGTGTTAAAAGCATTAAATGTAACATTGGCAATCTTTTCTCCATCCTTATTGTAGATGTCATATGATTCTCCAAAGAACTTTACCAATCCTACCATCTCCACAGATACTGCATTATTCACATAAATTGAATGTGAGTCTTGTGCTATAAAATGATAGTCATCTCCTGCGTATGCAGTTTTCTTCTCATTCAAATCATACATTGTCAGCGGATCTGTAACGAATCTGAATATGTTACCTTTTACTCTTGCAAAGTCTTCATTTTCTTTGTCAATCTCTATTGTTGTTGACAACCGAAGATTCTTCACATCACATTCATATTCAGTACAAGAGCCAATGTCCTTTTTATGCCCAGACAGCACAAATGCTCCAATCAATAAGCAAACAACTCCTACAATTGCAATAACCCGAATAGCTTTCTTTTTCATTTCAATACCTCCATTTTATAGTATTATTTCTACAATACACTTTTGTATTACCTTTTATTATAGCATAAATCACTTTAAAAATCAAAAATTCTCATTTAATTATTATAAAAGCATTGAATTAAAAGTTAAATGCACTTTAGTATACTCTCTATAGTCTGTCTTAGATTTAATGCACGTTTTTCAATGCTTTTTTCAATTTTATATTTCAATTTTTACTCCTATTTCAGTATCCTAGTCAGACACTCTTGCTATATTTATTTTCATTTTTCCAATTTATTTTATAATATGTTTTATCCACAATTTAACTTGTTCAATATCTTCTTTATTTGGATGTTCTAGTGCTTCATCAAAGTTTTTAATACTAACTTGAAGGTTTTTATCTTCTGGATTTTCTTTTATTAAATGTTCATATCTATCTCTAATACTCATAGGCATTTTCCCCTGACAATAAAAATATCCTAATATCTGATTTGTATCATTTATATTTTTTTTTACTCTATTAAACAATGTTTGATAATATTCTACTTGTCCTCCAAAACCTGCTGTTCCAAAATATGCAATTTTTTTGTAATTTAATTTTGTTAAAAATTCTTTTATTTCACTTGAACAATTTCCTTTATCTGTCCAAGAACCCACAATATATATATCAGCCTCTATGTTATTTTCTGGTTTTCCAAAATAAACTATATCTTCATTACTTAATTCTTCTTTTATAGCTTCAGCTATAATTTTAGTATTCCCTGTATTACTTGAATACACAATTGCTATTTTCATATTTTTAGTCCTTTCTATTTAATTGTAATTTATCTTTCTACCTCTTTTTTATGATTCAAATGTATTCCAATATGTCCTATTCCTAATATTATTGTAGAAATAATTAGAAATATATTTTTTCCATATATACCTAGTAATAGAAATGCTAATACTGGCAATGTTGCTCCTGCTACTGGAACACATAACAAACTACTATAAAAATCTTTCATTGTTTTTTTACTTTTAAAATATCTTATCCAATATATTTCATATAAAATCATTAGTATAAATGCAATTAGCAATATAATAGACCAACTAGATATATTGTTTATATTAAAATCTATAAATATTAAAGATATACAAGTAATTAATATTTCTCCAATTCTTTCAAACCAAAGTAATACTTTATTCTCATTCTTTACATATTTAGCATAATCTTTTGGCTTATTTTTAGTCCATATCATATTAGGTATCATTAACATTACCAGAAAAATCAATCCTATATATGAAAATCCCAAATTAACATTCATTATTTTATCCTTCTTTCATATTGTAATTTGTTATTCGTAATTCCAGATTCCTAAATGACCTTTAGCATTTATTGGTCTTTCTAATATTTCAATATTTTTTAATATCCAAGCATATCTACCTTTAGCATATACTCCAGATATATATTCATTTTTATTTTTCTTTATTTTCTCTATAAATTCATCAGTCATTTCAATACAATCAGTCAATTCACAAGAGCATATTATATTTCCATAATTTAATTCATTTATATTAACTAATGACATTAGTTCAACATTGTTCTTATATTCTTTAGGTATTTTAGTAGAACTTGCATGAATATATAATTTTCCTCTATAACTTGTTTTCCAACTTCTGGTTTCAATTGTTTTAACTCCATTTTTTATTAGAGTTGCGTATGGCTCGGTTAAACTTAATACTTTCAAAAAAAATCACCTCTATAACTTACTATATACTTGTGCAACTTATTGTAATTTATCGCTATTGCTCTTCTATAAGTTTCTTTAATTTTTCTAGTGCCTCCATTTCCATTAAACCATCTAATTCATTTTCTGCCCATTCAAAATATTCAAACTCTGTTCCATCACCTTTTTCAGTACAAGTATATTTTACAAAATAATCTCCATTTAATCTTTTTAAAGTAAAAGTTTTTGGTGGTTGAAAATCAATCATTTCATACTCATTCCAAATATTATTATTTACCCCTATATTTTTTAACTTAGTACCTAATTTAACAGGTCTTTCTATTGGTATCTCTTTTTTTATTGAATCAATCCATTTGGGTACATTATCTGATTCTAATGAATATTCAAAAACTTCTTTTACTGGTTTATTAATAAATATTGTTAATTTATTTTCTTTCATACTTTAATCCTCCTCGATAAATTACTATAAATCTAGTAAATCATAAATTTATGATTTATCTGTCCCAACCACTATCTTCTTTGCTAACCATTTCATCCATTCTTTGATCCACATCTTCAATAGTTCTAATTGGTAAACCATCAACTTTTGCACCTTTAGGCCAAGTAATTTTCTTTCCTGTTTTTTGTTCTATATACGCATCTATTTCTTCATCTTCCATCTGTATTAACTTTTCATAAGGTATTCCTATTCTTTTTGAAAGTAATTCTTTAGTTTTATTTGATAATTGATAACTCATTTTACTTTTCCTCCTTATTTTACTATGACTTACATAAATCCTTATTTAGATTAGTTATATCACAAAACAAGTAAAAAGAATAGCATTTTGCAACTATTCTTTAAACTTTTATTATTTAATTGTTTTTATTGCCTCTTCTGTTATTTTATCTTTATCAAATTTATTAATAAAAAATATAATAATTCCTACTATAATTAAAACTGCTGCATATAGAATTATACTCATTTTCCAATCACCTATTGCAAGATTCTCTCCTGCAAGTGTTGATAATATAACTGATGGAAATCTTGCTAAACTAGATATTAATATAAATCTAATTGGCTTTATTGGTAATAATCCTGCTATATATACTAACAAATCTTTCGATGTACCTGGTATCAAAAATAATATAAGCATTATTAATTCTATTTTCTTTGGATTCTGAAATAATTTACTATTTTCAATTTTAGCAACCTTTTTCTCATCACAAAAATCATATACAAATTTTCTTCCAAACTTTCTTACTAAAAAGAATATTGTTGTTGATATTATAAAAGCTGATACCATAATAAATATTGTTCCCAAAAATCCACCATAGCACATTCCTGCAAGTATTTCTATTGGTTCTCCTGGTACTATTATTAGAAATATTTGTGCTACTTGAAGTCCAAATAATGATAACAAACCAAACATTCCAGAATTATCAACTTTTTCTTTAAATGCAATCTGCCCTTCTATTGAAGACAGATCCTTCATTACTGGAAATAAATATGTTGTTATTCCTATAAACAATGTTAATACTAATATTGCTAAAATAATTTTAAATACTTTTATTTTTGTTTTTCTACTCATGCAATCCCTTCTTTTTTTGTATATCTTGACAAATTTTCTATTAAAATTCTAGTTACATCTAATTTTGAATAATTATATTTTCTAAAAAATCCACTATAAATTTCTTGTAATCCATTTACATTTTTAAAATCTTCTGGTTTTATTATTGTTGGTAAATTCATATCTATATTTGCTTTTTCAATAACATATTTTACAAATTCAGCACAATAAAATGATTTTTCTTTCCCTATTTTTTTATGAAATCCTACTGCAACCAATCCCACAATATTAAATTTATAATCTTCTTTATTTGCTTCAATTTGTTTTATATTATTTTTTAATTTTTCGTATTGTTCTTCTGTTACTTCATAAGAATATACTCTTGCCATTGTTTTATAAAATCTTTTATATGTTCCTTTATCTATATATTCATGCACAAATCCACCCCAAAACGGATTATATGGATGTAATCTTCCAAAGCTATACATTTCTTGTAATTTGTTATCTAATGCGATAGAAACATGAGAAAACTCATCTTTTGTATATGTTTTTATGATTTTTGATAATGTTGTTCCTGTATGTGTTAAAACTATATATATTTTTTTCATTTCTATCTACCTTCTTCTATATTTCTGCTAAACTGCACATCTGTTGCAACAAAATAAATTCCATATACAAGAATAAACAATCCATATATTATTCCAATATTTCTCCATATTTCCTCTGTTGTTACAGCTATCTTAAACATTTCTCCAACACTTAATATTGCAGGAATACTTACTATAAATGGTAAAAGCATTGGTATTGCAAAATAGAAAAATAATTGTTTAAATATTGTTCTATTCATTTCTAGCTCATCCATTCCTAGTTTTTTTAGTAGATCATATCTATATTTATATTTTTCTGAATCACTTAATTGTTGTATTGCTAAAAGTGTTGCTGTTGCCATTACAAATATTAATGCTACATAAAATGCTAAAAATGATATTATTGCATAAAATGATTTTGCTTGACTTGTTCTTGCTCCTCTAGTTTGAACACTTCCTTGTGGAATCTCACTACTATATTCATATATTCCATTCAAATCTTCTCTTGTAACTTGTTTATATTCCTTTGGAATAATATCATATAAATCATTATAGAATTTCTCATCTGTTGTTTCTTCTGTTTGTACAACGAAATTATTTTGAAAATCGAAAGTAAATATTGGAGATTTTTCAGCATTTCTTAATTCTTGATCTTCTTTATTTACTGCATCTATTAATTTTTCTGGAACTATAACTGCATAAATATATCCATTAAATCCTACTTGACCTAGATTATCATCTATTACATCTTTTATAACCATATTTTGATTTGCAATTTTTATATTGTTATTTTCTTTTGTATATTCATCAAATCCATTTTTAGCTGTTTTTAAACAATTTATAATTATTTCATTTTCTTTTAAATCCATTCTTTCAAGTCCAAGTATTTCTCTTAATCTATTATAATCATTAACACCTATTACATATTCAATTTTTTCTCTGCTTTGACTTTCAAATGGTGTATTTTCTAATGCTTTTGAAAGTCCTGCTGTTTTTATACAATATAGCCTATATTCGTGCATAGATTTTACTTTTGTATTTGCTTCTATATATTTTTTATATTTTGTAAAATCACTATCATTTGCACTTATCATTATCTCAAAAGGATATCCCATTTCAATTTCATTATTTAACATATTATTCATTAGTAATGCTACATTTCCACCTATTAATATTATTGTAAACATTAATGCTATTGTTCCCATTGTTATGCTCATTGTATTAATTTTTGAGGTTAAATTCCTATATAAAAACATATTGTCTTTTTTATATTTTCTAGTTTTATTTTTCAAAAATCTTTTTACTATAAAACATGAAAAACTAATATAAAATAAATAGATTCCTACTATCAGTAATATAATTGCTGTAAAAATATCTCTACCTGCATTATCCGCATTAGTGAATGCTCTATGATTAATAAGTAATGCTACACTTAATAAAATTAGTGAAATTATAAATACCACTATATTCCCTTTTGATTTTTTTATAATATTATTTTCATTTTTCTTATCTGCATATAACAAGTCATATACTTTTGTTTTCTTTATTTTTCTTCTACAATTTAATAATACTAATACAAATATTCCAAAAAAATATGCTGCTGTTATTCCTACTGCTTTTATGTTAAATGTTAGTTGAATCTCATAAGGTTGATTAAACAAATTCATAATAATTGAAGAAAAAACTTGATATAGGAATGTTCCTGCAAAAATTCCAACAACAAATGCTACTACTCCAATTACTAAATTTTCTAATGTAAACATTTTGGATATATCTTTTTTCTCTATTCCTAAAATTTGATATGTTCCAAATTCTTTGCTTCTTTTTTCTAACATAAATTTCATTGTATAATTGATGAGCCAAGCCATTACAAATATTATTATTATACTAACTCCAGTTATAGCCTTTGAAAAATGTTCCATATATGTTGAAAGTTCAATTATATCTTTTGATACTGCAATAGAATTAAAACTAAACATCAATGCAACAGATATAATAACTGTTATAAAATAAATTACATAATCTTTAGCCTGTCTTTTGGCATTTCTAATTGATAATTTACCTAACATCTCTTGTATCACCTCCAAGAAGTGCTAAAACATCTAGTATTTCATTGTAAAATTCTTTTCTTTGTTTTTCTCCTTTTTCTATTCTGTTAAAGATTTTTCCATCTTTTAAAAATAATATTTTACTACAATAGCTTGCTGATAATGGATCATGTGTAACGATTAAAATTGTTGCTTTCATTTTTGTATTCATATCTTCCATTATTTCTAATAATTGTCTTGCTGATTTAGAGTCTAATGCTCCTGTTGGCTCATCTGCAAGTATAATTTTAGGATTATTTACAATTGCCCTTGCTGAAGCACATCTTTGTTTTTGCCCACCTGATACTTGATATGGGTATTTATTTAAAATATCTTCTATACCTAATTTTTTAGCAATTTCTTGTGTTTTTGTGTCTATTTCTTTTTCTGGTATTTTATTTATTGTTAATATTAGTGCAATATTTTCTTCTATTGTTAGTGTATCTAGTAAATTAAAATCTTGAAATATGAAGCCTAGATTTTCTCTTCTAAATTTTGCAATATCTTGTTCTTTTATTTCTGTAATGTCTTGTTTTCCTAAATAAATGTGTCCACTACTTACATTGTCTATTGTTGAAATACAATTTAATAATGTTGTTTTTCCGAGAGCCACTAGCTCCCATTATTCCTATGAATTCTCCTTCTTCTACATCAAAGCTAATCCCATCTATTGCTTTTGTTATATTGTCTTTGTTTCCATAGTATTTTTGTATTTTTTCTACTTTTAGTATTTTTTCCAAAATAACCACTCCTTACTTTTGTCTTTTTATTTAGTATAAAACATCTTTTAGCTTTTTCATATAGAAGTAACTTGCATTTATCTTACAGTTTTGTAAGATAAAAAATTCCCCTTTCATAATAAAAGGGATTACTCATTTATTTTTTTGTTCCTTGGTATTGTAATTATCATTTCTGTATATTCATTTTCAATGCTTTCGGCTTTCAGATTCATTCCTATTTCTTCGCATAACCTTTTGCATAAATATAGTCCAATTCCTGTAGATTTTTTCTGGTTTCTTCCATTTGTTCCTGTAAATCCTTTGTCAAATATTCTATCTATTTCGCTTTTCTTAATTCCTATACCATTATCTTTTATTTTTAATTTTACATTTTCTTTATTTTCTGTTGTTTCAATTATTATTGTAGCATTTTGTTCTTTTTTATATTTGATACTATTTATAATAATTTGATTTAATATAAACTCTAGCCACTTTTCATCTGAATAAGCTGACACATCTGTATTTTTTAGTTCTACTTTCATATTGTTTTGTATCATTATTTTTTTATTTCTTGATAAAACATTTTTTATAACATCTGCTAATTTTATTTTTCTTATCATAAAATCATTTGATACTTGATCTAATCTAGCATAAAATAATGCTTGTTCTACATAGTTATTTATTTCTTCTATTTCCTCATCTATTTTGTTTGTAATTTCAGATTTATTATTTTCGCATAACAATTTTGCGGATGTAATAGGTATTTTTATTTCATGTACCCAACTTTCTATATATTCTTTATACTCTTTTTGTGTATTTTTAACATCTGTTACATTTTCAAGCATTGACTTATTAGCTCTTTTTAGTAACTTATAATATGCTAAATTTTCTTCTCTTTTTGGTTTATCTATTACTTCAGATATGAGATATTTTTCATCTAGTCCATCCATTATTTTTTCAATATTTTTAATATATTTGTTTTTCTTCCAGTAATTTATAATAACTCCTGTAACAAAGAAAATTAAAGATATTGTGATTATTACAATACTTACATCTTTATCAATTTGCATTGCACCTGTATAAGCTATTATAATCATACAATATACAATAAATCCTAATGTATAATTTATTTTATCTTTAACATACCTACTAAATTTCATAATTTATATCCTTGACCTCTCTTTGTTTCAATTAAATGTTCTACTCCTATTTTTTTTAATTTTTCCCTTAATCTTGTTATAACAACACTTAAACTATTATCATCTGCATATACTTCATTATCCCATAAATAATCTATAATCTCTGTTCTTGCTATGATTCTATCTGTATTTTTAAGCAAATAATATAATGTTTTAATTTCTGTTTTTGTAAGTTCTATTTCTTTATCATTATATTTTATTTGTGATTTTAGAATATCTAATGTTATTCCTTTATATTCTAATTTACTTGATTTTTGTTCTTTAGGATAAACTCTATTTAATAAGTTTTGTATTCTTGCTAATAGAACAGGCACATTATATGGCTTTTCTATATAATCATCTCCACCTAGCATAATTCCATTTAATTCATCCATTGAGCTATTTCTGCTTGTTACAAATATAATTGGAAGTTTTGATTTTGTTCTTATTTTGCTGCATATTTCATATCCATTTTTGTTTGGCAAATTTATATCTAATAATATTAAGTGACATTGTTCTTCTAGTATTTGTTTTTCTACATTTTCAAAATTTGTAGTTACTTTTACTTCATAACCATTATTTTGTAATAATATTTTTAATTCTTCTCTTATCTCAATGTCATCTTCGACTATCATAATTTTATACATTTTGTTTCCTCTTTTCATGTGCTATTATACCACTTTTTTTGCTATTTTAATATAGTTTTATTTATTTCTCTTGTTAGCAAATATATGATCCATGTATTCATCTGGATAATATTTATCTAAAAATATATCTAATTTATTTTCACAAGCTATATTGTTTCTTCTTTCTGTTTGTCTATCTGTTGCTACACAGGAAATAGTTATATCAAATAGCATAAATATAGATAATGTTAAAGTTGCAATTTTTAATGTGTTTTTATCTAATTTTTGTTTTAATTTGTCTACAAATGGCTCTATATATGTAATATATAAAATTCCTGCTATTCCCCAGTAAGTACAATGCAATAAACTTGTCCTACCATTTATATTGAATAAAAGATAAGAATAATCCCATGATATTGTTCCAAATGCTTTTTCTTGAATGTACGAACATAAATATTCTGTTATTCCACCTAGTAACATACTTATTAAAAATACTTTCGATTTTTCTCTTGTTTTTATTAGTTTAAAAACAATGTAATATACAATTCCTCCGATACCATATACTGGTGTAAATGGTCCATATATTAATCCTTGTCTTGATTCAAAATATCCTTTTTGAAATAGAACTACTATCATTTCAAATATATATCCTAATATACTTCCAATTATAAATACCCAAAATATTATTATTAATTCCTTTATTATCTTCTTTTTCTCCATTTGATTACTCCATATTTTTTTGTTAATTATATCTCACTATTTTGCTTCTTGGTATTGATTTACCTTACATTAATCTTACATTTTTGTAAGATTAATAAAAGCTACTATTTTTAATTCTAGTAGCCTTATATCTATTCAAAATATTTAATTATAAATGTTGTTCCTTTTCCTATTTCGGATTCTACAGAAATTGTACCATTATTTTGCTCTATTATTGTTTTTGCTAATGCAAGTCCAATCCCTACACTATCTCTTGAAGAATTTTTACCTTTGTAAAATCTTTCAAAAATATGCTTTATATCTTCTTTATCTATTCCTTTTCCATTATCAATAATTCTAATCTCTGAGTACACTTTGTTTTTATTACAAACAATTTGAATTTTGCTAGAATTATTAGAATATTCTACAGAGTTTTTCAATACATTAGAAATTGCCTCTACTTGCCATCTTATATCACAATTTATAGTATTTTCTATATTTCCAGTTACTACAATTTCAATATCCTTTAAATCACATAAAACTGATACATTTTGTATTGCTGTACTTAAAATATCAACAACTTTTTCTTCTTTATTGGTGAATTTTATTGTATTTGTATCAAACTTTGATAATTTTAATAAGGCTTGTACTAAAAAATTAATATTTGTAATTTCTCTTTTAACATCTTTTATAAATTCACTTCTTGTTTCTTGATCCATATTCGGATTATCTATTATATTATCTAGCATAATTGTTATTGATGTTAGTGGTGTCTTTAACTGATGTGAAATATCTGATAATGAGTTTTTTAAGTTCACCTTATCATTTAATGAATTTTCTGCTTGTTCTTTTAGCATTATAGTTGTTTTATATACTTCATTTTTCAATATTGAAAGCTCATCTTCTGTATTATCATCAATATTTAACTTATAATTTTTTCTGTTTATTTCTTCTATATATTGTGTTATTTCTTTTAATTTCTTGTCTTTTGAATTATTATATTTCAAGAAAACAATTAGCAATGAAATCCAAAGCAATATTAGTATTCCTACATTTAATATTATAAACATATTAGAATATTTGTCATTTTCCATTACAATAGATTCTTTTTTCAAATCAATTCCATACTCTTTTAAGATATTACCATTAGCTTTTTCATCACCATTCAAAATCTCTATTACATCACTTTTTTGTATATCTGGATATTCTGTTGCTATTTTAGTTACTATTTGGTCTATTTTATTATTAAAGTTATTTGTATAAACACTATATTGATAAAGATTAAATAATGCAAAAATACTTGACCAAATTAATATTACAAATATACTGATTATTATTGATTTTTTCAATTCTATTTTATTTTTCATTTTCATCAATTCTATATCCTATTCCCTTTATAGTTATTATAATATCTGTCTGCAACTTTTCTCTTATCCTTTTTAGATATACAGTTACTGTATTGTCATTCACATCATTTCCTGTACATTCCCAGATTTTATCTATAATTTCATTTCTTGTTACAACTTTGTTTAGGTTCATAAATAGTAGATGTAATATTTTTATTTCTAAACTTGTAAATTCTATTTTTTCTTTATTTCGATATACTACCATTTTATCTATATCAAATTTAATATCTTGTATTTCTATAATTTGATTTTTCTTTGTTCTCAAAATAATCTTTTTCATTCTTACAATTAATTCTTTCGTAGAAAAAGGCTTTGTAATATAATCCTCTGCTCCTAGTTCTAAACCTTTTACTATTGTTTCTTCATCATCTTTTGCAGTTAGAAATATTGTAGGTATATTTAACTTTTTTATTATATTGTTATATAAATCTAAACCATTTCCATCTGGTAAAGAAATATCTAATATTATAAATTCGATTTTCTCATTTTGTAGAAAGTTGCTAGTATCTTTAATATTTGTTTTATGAACTAAATTATATCCATTTTGCTTAAATGAATATGTTAAGCCTTTTGCTATTAGCTCATCATCTTCCACTAATAATATTTGCATGTTCATTCCTCCGAGCTTATTATACAATAAATTTAGGGAGATTTCCACCTCCCTATGCTTATATATTTTCTTTTCTAATAGTTTCTATTGTATTTTGCTTATTTATTTTTGATATTGAATATCTCATTATAATAAATATTAAGATAAATACAAAGATTACAGAAATTATAATAGGTTTTATAGGAATATACATTCCTGCATCTATTTTTACTGAAAATGCTTTATACATTGCTAATGTTCCAAGTAACCCTAAAATAATTCCATATAATAAAGATTTTGTTCCATAAAATAGTGTTTCCAAATTAATCATTCTATTAAATTCCTTTTTAGTCATTCCTATACTTTTTAGCATCGCAAATTCTTTTTGTCTTAATTCCATATTTGATGTAATGGTATTAAATATATTGGTAACACCAATTAAAGTAATAACAGCAATAAATCCATATAAGAAAATATTTGTTACTAAAATCATTGATTTTTCTTCTTTTGCTACATCTTCTAAATTCACAATTGTTAAAGAACTGTCTTTTTCTTCTATAGCTGTTTGTAATTCAGTAGTATTATTAGATTGGATAGTAATTGTCACATCGTCTGAAAAATCAATATTTTTAAATTCATTTTTATTAACAACAAGATATCCACCATCATAGAAAACTCTTTCAAGTCCATAAGGTTTAATCTTGCTTACATCTCCTACTTTAATTTTAAGTTCTTCTTTATTGTATTCTCCAACTATTGTATCTCCTTTTTCATATTTATATAATCTTTTTAGTTCTACTGCTCCTGTTTCCTTATCATACTCATTATATTCATCACATAAAATCCCCGTATCTTTTACATCTTCAAATTTCACACCTATTTTTTTACTATATTCTTTAAATGAGGCTTCATCTAATGCTACCAAATACAATCCACAATATTTTTCTCCTGATAATTCTTCTGTAATTAATTCTTTACCATATTCATGAATTTTGCTTAAATCTCTTATTTCATACATTCTTTTAGGTTGATATAAAATATGATAACTTTCAACACTTTCTTGTTTTACAATTTTATTTATTTCTTCATCAGTAAACTTTGAAGATTCAACAATAAAATTATAGTCATAATCCTCATAATATTGTCCTGTTAAGTCAAACATATTAGTTATAAATGCGTTCATAGTAATAAATATAAACACACTAACTGCTATTGATATTACTGTTGTTCTATATTTTTTCTTACTTCTTTTTAAATTTTTATATGCTAAAACTCCTCCTGTTTTAAATACTTTTTCTATTATCTTTGGGGTTTTTAGCTTTTTATTCTTTATTTTTATTTCATCTGAATTTCTTAATTGTTCTATTGGACTTACTTTTGCTGCTTTTTTTGCTGAACTAATTGCTGATAAGTATATTGTTATAAATCCTAATATAATAGAAATTATTATAGGTATAATCGAAACCTTAAATACTATTCCATTTGCATATCCAACTAGTGCATCACTTAATAAAACATTTACTATTTTCAATAGTACAAAATCTGCAAATAACCCTGATAATATTCCTAATGGTATTCCTATCAATCCTAATGCCATTGCTTCAAAAATAACATTTTTCTTTATTTGCTTTCTTGTTGCTCCGACACTTGAAAGCATTCCATACATTTTTATTTTTTCTGTTATTGATATTGCAAATGAATTTCTTATACAAAATACACTTGTAAATATAATAATAAATATTACTACTCCTATTACTGAATATAACATGCTAACTGTTGAGTCTGAAAAAGCAAATACTTCCCATCTTAATATTTCACTATTTATCTCATGTTTATATTTTGTTTCTCCACCATTTTTTTCTATTACATCTAGATCATCATAATTTACTCCTAATAGCTCTGAAATAGATGATTTATACTCTTTTGGTTTTTTTAATGATAAATATGCCTCTGTCTTCCCTCTATTTAGATTTGTAGTTATCATTGTATAACCAGGATCACCAGTATTTTCAAAGGTATAATCCGGTCTTTCTATCATTCCAACAACTTTAAAAGTATGCTTTTCACTATCTTCTATTTTTTCATGTTCACTATTATATGAACATGAAGAATCTAGTTCTATATTATCTGATGATATTCTCTTCCCTACATCTAGTGTAATTGTATCTCCTATTTTTATATCACTTTTCCCATTTGTTATAATGTGTTTACTTATAATAATTTCATTTTCATTTTTGGGGAAATTTCCTTCTATTAGTTTAAATTTTAAAAATTCAAATGTGCTATTCTCCATAGAATATAGATGTATATATGGTTTATCTTTATTTTGACTTGTTTTTAGTTCTGCATACCCAACTTCTTGTATTTGCTTAATATCTTTTATATCTCTATTATTTTTTATGTCTTTTATATCATTTTCTGTAATGTCTGATAGTTTTATATGATAATAACCTCTTTTACTAATAGCACCTTGTAATAATGTTTCTCTAAAACTTGTAGTCATTGTTGCTACTGCACAAATTAAAGCTACAGATAATACAATACCAATTATCGTACTTATAGTTCTCTTTTTATTTAATTTTAAATTCTTTATAGATAATTTGTTAAGAATATTCATTACTAAACCTCCTTAACGATCTTTCCATCTTCTATTTTGATAATTCTATCAGCACATTTTGCTATTTCCATATTGTGAGTTATCATTACTATTGTTTGTTTGTAATCTTTATTAGATTTTTTTAATAATGCTACAATTTCATCACTTGCTTTAGAGTCTAAGTTCCCTGTTGGCTCATCTGCAAGTATTATGGCAGGATTTGTTATCATTGCTCTTCCTATTGAAGTTCTTTGTTGTTGTCCTCCAGATAATTCATTTGGCAAATGTTTTCTTCTACTCTCTAACCCTAAAACTTTTATTAATTCATCTAGTTTTTGTTTATTTATTTCTCTATTATCTAAACTTAGTGGTAATGTGATATTTTCTTCTACATTTAGTATTGGTATTAAATTATAAAATTGATATATCAACCCAACTTGCCTTCTTCTGAATATTGCAAGTTCATCATCATTGTACTTATATATATCTTTTCCATCTATCAATACTTTTCCACTTGTTGGTCTATCTACTCCGCCAATTAAATGTAATAATGTTGATTTTCCACTTCCACTCGCACCAACTATTGCAACAAATTCTCCTTTATCTACTTTGAATGAAACATTGTCTAATGCTTTTACTTGTGTCTGCCCTTTTCCATAAATTTTGCTTAAATTTTCTACTCTTAATATCTCCATAAAAAATTGCTCCTTTCTTTTATGTTTAAATTATATTACATTCAAAGTGACAAGTAAGTGACATTAAGAAAAAAGATTAATATTTTTTAATTATTAATCTTTTTTCGCAAATTGTAATTTATTTCTTTATTTGATGATATTATTTTTAAGACTAGACCATAAATTACTATCCATTTCCATTTGAACTCCAAGTGTATTTATAATTTCATAATCTTTCTGCGAAATTTTTATATTATCTCTTTCAATAGAAACACATAATACTTCAAAAGCCAAGCCTAATTCATTATGATCTAAATACTCATCTATATCTTTTTTATCTTTTTTCGTTATATTTAAGTTATTAGCAATTTCCATTATTTTTAATTGAATATCCATTATAAACACACTCCTAAATTGTAATTTATATGTTTTGAAAATTTATTTTATTAAAAAATAAGCGGTTCAATATTCCAAGAAAACCAAAAAGGATAATAAATGAACCTACTATGAATACAATAAGCCAAGAAAAAAATAAAATGACTATTGTTCTTATTGCTGTTGCTAAATTAGAATCTGTATTTTTTATTCCTATCTTAGCAAGTATTGCTGTTATTCCTGCAAAAAATGCAGAGCCAAAAGCATATAAAATCCACATAAAATATTCCTTCTTTCAAAATCACTATATAATTGAATCTATCCACTCTTTTACTTGTTCTATATCTTTTTTGTTTGGATGTTTTAATGCCTCATCAAAGTTTTTTATACTAACTTCTAAATTTCTATCTTCTGGATGTTCTTTTATTAGTTGTTCATATCTACTTCTGATACCAATTGGCATTTTCCCCTGACAATAAAAATATCCTAATATCTGATTTGTATCATTTATATTTTTTTTTACTCTATTAAACAATGTTTGATAATATTCTACTTGTCCTCCAAAACCTGCTGTTCCAAAATATGCAATTTTTTTGTAATTTAATTTTGTTAAAAATTCTTTTATTTCACTTGAACAATTTCCTTTATCTGTCCAAGAACCCACAATATATATATCAGCCTCTATGTTATTTTCTGGTTTTCCAAAATAAACTATATCTTCATTACTTAATTCTTCTTTTATAGCTTCAGCTATAATTTTAGTATTCCCTGTATTACTTGAATACACAATTGCTATTTTCATATTTCTAGTCCTTTCTATTTAATTGTAATTTCTGTTTCTAATTTGTAATTTCTTTTTTTATATATTCAATATTAAATTTATCTAAATCACTTATTTTAATATTTCCCTCTGCAAGTGATGATTTTAAGCCCTCTTGGTATTCATTAGGTGCATATATTACTTTTATATACTGACTTTTCTCACAAGGTAAATAATAAATATATTCATCATCTCTATAAATTTCTTCTTCAATGTTGTTACAGTCAAATTCTTTACTGTTGTCTATAATTGCAAATTCTTCTTTAAGACTATACTTTGTATTGTTATAAACTGTCATATTAAAGATTTTTATTACTATTCCTTCTTTATATCCTAACTCATACTTATTACTTTCATTTCCAACTGCATAAATACTATGAACATTGGCTATTGAATAAGTTAAAGACTTCCATTCTACTGTACCACCATCTCTTAATTTAAAAGGTATTGGAACTAATAAAATCATTAAAACTATAATTACTACTACTATTATTACTTTCTTTTTCATAAAACACCTCTCATTTCATAAACTCAATCCAAGCGATAATTTACTAATTATTGTTTGCATTATATCACAAAGGACAGATAATTTTCAACTAATTACCTGCCCTATCTATTGTAATTTATATGTTTTGAAAATTTATTTTATTGAAAAATAAGCGGTTCAATA
>ERZ1673697.136-NODE-136-length-119910-cov-15.141713_pt1 | contig 119910 bp, 77 predicted proteins | sample MGYA00580227_ERZ1673697 | MGnify/ENA primary metagenome ERZ1673697 (study PRJEB41218, sample SAMN15661759) | gut metagenome | host: Homo sapiens | place: Canada: London | collected 2015-08-20/2019-03-30 | study: EMG produced TPA metagenomics assembly of... | reverse complement strand
TAACTCAATTCCCAGGGCGTTGCCCTGGGCTATAAGATGAAAGGCTTTCAGCCTTGAGCTGCGCAATAATCACCCATTTCATTCATAACCGCTCAGAAATGAATCAAAGCAAATTCTTGATTTGCATTAGTTACTAATTACCTGTTTCCGCTTTTCCTTATACTCCGTCGGGGTCATACCATACTGTTGCTTAAAGCATTTACTAAAGTAGTGGGAATCATTTAGTCCCACCATATAGGCTATCTGAGCCATATTATATTCTTCTGTTTCTATCAACTGGGCTGCCCGTTTCATACGAATCTCTCTCAGAAACTCAACAGGTGACAATCCGGTCAGCGTTTTCAGCTTTTTAAAGAATACGGAGCGGCTCATGTTCACTTCACCGGCAATATCTTCGACTGTGAGGTCGCCGTTATCCAGATGTTTTTCAATGGTTTCCATGACTTTATCCATGAACTTCCGGTCGTTGGGAGAGAGGGCAGGGGCTGTCACTTTTTCTGTTCCTTCCGGTTGTTGTTCGGCGGGAGAAGTCAACAGACTGGCACAATACAGTGCCTGCAACTTCTTGCGTTGCTCAAGCAGATTGAATATACGCGCTTTCAGATATGCGGCACTGAAAGGTTTGGTAATGTAATCGTCCACTCCTAGCTCCATTCCTTCTATCTTGCTTTCGATGGTTGATTTGGCAGTCAGCATAACGATGGGAATATGGCTGGTGGTCATTCCCTCCCTGAGTTCACGTGCCATTTCGATGCCGTCTTTTTCCGGCATCATTACGTCGCTGATGATGATGTCCGGCATATACTTCTTACTTTTCTCCAGTCCGGTATTTCCGTTCTCAGCCTCTATCACATTAAAGTATTGGGTAAAGATGGTTCTTATGAAAAAGCGTAGTTCCTGGTTGTCTTCCACTATCAGAATGGTTTCCCTTTCGCTGTTCAGGTTTTCTTCTTCGTTTCCGGTGAAAGAAGAAAGTGGGCTGCCGATGTGTGCTGTTGCAGTATCGTCGATTACATAATCGGACAGGATAAACTCGACAGTTTGGTCGAAGTGCTCTTTTCCTTTAGGCAATCGGACGGTGAAGCAGCTGCCCTCTCCAAGTTTGCTCCGAATGCTGATTGTGCCGTGGTGCATATCAATCAGTTCTTTCACAAGCGACAATCCAATGCCGGTGCTGGCCTGGTTGAAAAGATTCTTATCTACCAGGTTTTCAAACCGGACGAACAGGGACTTCTGTTTATTCTCGGCAATGCCGATGCCTTGGTCTTCTACTGCAATGTTCACATCATTCCCGTCTTCCTGCACGGTTACCTGAATCTGCTTGCCTTGGGGAGTGTATTTGAAAGCATTTGACAACAGGTTGAACAGTATCTTCTCCAGTTTGTCGGAATCTGCCCATATCTTGAGGGAAGAATTTGGCGTGCTCAGCCCGAAATCTATCTGATGTTCATCTGCCAGGCTATGGAAGTTCTCCATGATATGACGGATGAAAGGGATAAGGTCGATTTGCTGTACCCGCATCTTCATCTTTTTGTTTTGTATTTTGCGGAAGTCCAGAATCTGATTTACCAGGCGTAGCATGCGGTTGGTGTTTCGTTCCACTAAAACCAGCTGTTCCCGCTCTTCATTATTCAGTTTGCCGTGTTGCAGTACTTGCTCTATCGGGCCGGCAATCAGCGTCAACGGAGTACGTAGCTCATGCGATATATTCGTGAAGAAGCGTAATTTGATATCGGATATCTCCTGCTCCACGAACACTTTATGTTTGAGCCGGAAGATGGTGAAGAGGATATAAGTTGCTGTGAAAATGACTAATAGGATGAATAGTACATAAAGCGAATATGCCCACGGAGTTTCCCAAAAGGAGGGGAGCACGGTTATCTCTAATGTACGCGTATTTTCCACCCATATACCGTCACTGTTTGTGGAGCGGACTTTCAGGGTGTAGTGTCCTTTGGGCAGGTTGGTGTAGGTAGCGGTTCGCTGGTTGCCGATGTCATTCCAGTTATTCTCGAAGCCTTCCAACTTGTAGGAGTAGGAGATGTTTTCGGGATATTTCATGTCCAAGGCTGCAAATTGGATGCTGAAGCCGTTCTTGTCATGAGGTAGTGTCAGAAGTCGGGTATCGTCAATGTGAGTGGTGAGTATGCCGTCTTCTTCGGGGGTTACTGTCTTCTCGGCTTGCTGTAGCCGGGTGAAAATGATGGGAGGAATATAGGTACTGGTATTGATGGAGTCCGGGAAGAAGTAAAGCGCTCCTTTCACCGTGTTAAACATCAAATAGTCGGATTCTGTCCGCAAGGCTACTCCTTCATTGAAATTGATTCGTTGCGGGAAAGTTCTGGAAGGATAGTTTATAATCTTGTCCGTGTCGGGAGTGAATTTGCATAATTCCTTCTCTGTGGCACACCACAAGTTGCCGTGTGTATCTTCCTGAATGGACAACAGGACATCCGACGGAAGTCCGTTTCTCATTGTATATGCCTGGAAGCGTGCCCGGTCTCCATCGAGTGAAAGCAGTTTGTTTAGTCCGCCTCCGAAAGTGGCGACATACATTTCTCCTTTCTTTGTGAAGAAAATGTTGTGCACATCGTTGTTGCTGAGGCTATTGGTATCTCCGGGTATGCGGCAATAACGCTGGAATTTTATTTCTTCCGGCTCGTTGAAGTTGCCTGAACACATTAGTAATCCCGTAGCGCTTCCTATCCAGATATTTTTCTGGGTATCGGATGTGATGAAGCGTGTACGGTAACATTGACTGATGGGATAGTTTTTCAGACGGTTCCGGTAGTTGATGAATCGGACGGGTTCTTGGTGGTTTCCCCGTTCCAGATAGTTTATGCCGCCCTCGAATGTGGCAATCCATATTCGTTGCCGGTGGTCTTCGTGCAGGCTGTAAATCTCGTTGCCGCTCAGACTGTATATATCGTTTGTTTCAGCCGTATACTGGGTAAGGTGATAGTTCAATGGGCTATTCTGCGGTTTGGCGGCAAACAGTCCGTTGCCTTTGGTGCCTATCCACACTGTCCCTTCATGGTCCTGCATGATGGCGTAGGCATTACCAATTTCCTCTGTACTGTGGGGGACAATCGTACCCTTTGTTGTAAGAACCCCCACATAATGACGGTTCTTGTCGTAGATACGTACTTTCTTATCTTTGTTTCCGGTCCAGATATATCCGTTCCGGTCCTGATAAATGGCACGGACATTGCTTCCCGGAAACTCCGGATCGTCCGGGGCAGCCGTGAGCAGATGGAAGTGATTGGTATTGAAGGATATTTTTTCCAGTCCGTTGCCGTATGACCCGAGCCATAAATTCCCCTGCTTGTCAGTAAAGACAGTGGTAACTTTGTTGTCTGCACTCCAGCCGGATTGCAGGGCGGGATTGTAAAACGGGCGGATGCGGTTGTTTTTCCGGTCATACCAGGCAAAACCGCCTCCGGAGGGGTGCAGCCATAGGGAACCGTTACTATCTTCGTATACGTACATTTCCGGACGGGAGTCCACGATATCTTTTCCGTACTTATCTTGCAGGATGAAGTAATCAAACTGCTCATTTTCAGGATTGAAGTGGGTAACTCCTTTAGTGTTGAGGCGTATCCATGCTTCACCGTTGCTGTCGATATATGCTGTTCTGATTTGCTTGTCTTTAAGAAAAGGGGTGCTGTAATGACGGTAACTCTTGTCCTTTTGTCCGTAAACGAAGAATCCGTCACGATCCGTACCGATAAATAATTTATCTTTTTTCAGTTGCCGGATAGTCCGGATAGAGGAGGATGTGGGAAATTCCTGCCTTGTAAACTGCCCGTTGTCCGGATGGTACTCGTATACGCATCCTTTCCTGGAAGTGAAATAGAGGGTATTGTCATTTTCCAGCACATCATAAAAAGGTTGCTTGTCATTTTCGGGAGGGGCAACGAAATAGGAGGAGAATTTCTCTTCACTGCCGTTATGGTTCAGTCTGTATAAACCGTTTTCGGTAAGAATCCACTGATTCCCCCGCTTATCCTGAAAGATAGAATTAATCTTTTCCGAATAGGGAACCTGATGGGATTTGAAGAAATCCGTTACATTCAATTCATAAGTTTCCGGGTGAGTGGTGATATGGAGAAGCTCGTTTTGGATGGTAACAATCCATATATCTCCGCATGGGAGAACATACATATCCAGAGACAGATAGTTGTTGTAAGGGATGGCCTGAAACTGCTCGAGCCGTGGATTGAAGCGATAAACCTGGTGGTTATAACTTTGCACCCAAATGTATCCGTATTTGTCTTCCTTAATGTTGTCCAGACGATTGTTGCTCAATCCGATACTGTCACCCGGATGGGCTTTATAGTTCTTGAAGGCATATCCGTCGAATTTGTAGAGGCCATCCCAGGTAGCGAACCACATGAGCCCTTTATGGTCCTGCAGAATGCTCATGATGGTGCTTTGGGAGAGCCCGTTTTCCGAAGTGTATTGGGTAAAGGTGTGCGGCAGTTGTCCGAAACAAAAGAGGGTGGTTACTATGTATAGGACAAGGGATATTCCGATTCTTTTCATGGTCAGTTTGTAGATCAATGGTTATTTTAGCCACTTATTGAAAAAGTCCAGTGTTTCCCGCTGCATTTCTTTACTAAAGAAGTGCTTCTCTTCCCATATTTTGGTTACCAGACGGTCGGAAGCTTTCTGACTCTGCCACACGGATTGCATGATACTATATGCGTCTTTTACTCCCTCAACAGGAAATAGTTTATCCCTTGTACCATTGAAAAATAGGGTAGGCTTGGGGCACGCGATACTTGCTGTATGCGGGTAATCCAGGTAGCGGCGCAGGCTGGGCAATAACATGGAAAATGCTGACCCGCCTTTATTCTGATTGTTCGTCAATGTCATCAGGTGTTCGGTGGTATTCATCCAGCAGATAGAAGCGGAGGCCTTTATGCAGTCGGTGATTGCTGAAAGCATCCAGGAACGGTAAGCGCCCATTGAGAAGCCGAGACAACCTACTTTGTTTTTATCAACAAACGGGAGTGATGCCAGGAATTCGGCGCTTCGCACATCATCCATGTTGATGAAGGCACCCCAGGAACTGCCCATTTGCAGGAAGTTGGAGGCCAAAGCCTGCTGCCCGTCATAGTCTACTCCTTCTTTCCGGCCACGTTCTCCCCAGAACAGGGCATCGATGGATAATACCACGTATCCGTGTTCGGCAAAATAGTCTCCTGTATATTGTCCGTCATAACAGCCTACGGCCCATTTATCGGCATCCGTCCTTATCTCGGGGGTTACTCCGAACGGACGTACCATTTTCTCTTTGCCAATGGAGAAATGGGCACCGTGGTCATGCAGCATGACGACAGCCGGAAAAGGACCTTTACCATCCGGCACTAACAGGTATGCGGGAATCCGGCACCATTCTGATACATTGAACATTATCTTCCGGGCTTCGTATCCTTTGCGTTGTTCTGCGGCAACTACTGTCATATCATAATCGGCAGGAGCAGGAGGTAGTATCTGCATGCACTCCAACAAAACGTCACGTGCCTGCGAACGCCATTTGTCGAACTTGCGGACAGGGGAGTTTCCCCATGCCATCGGATAAGTAAGTTGCTGTTTCAACTGTTCGTAGAAAACAGGCATGTTTTTGATGACGCCATAAGAAACAGTATCTGTTTGGGCGATGGAGGAGAGGTGTCCGGAAAGGACTACTAAAAGAATAATTGTAATGCGCTTCATAGCTTGTGGTTGTTAAAATGCAAACAAAGATACATGATTTTTATATGAATTCCGTATCTTTACCGCATAGAATAGGCGTGCTATGATGAAAAAAATTTTGTATCTAATAGTTGGGTTGGTATGTGCGGTGTCAGTAAAAGCGCAACCGGATTGTTTTTTCACCCATTATTCGTCTGAAGACGGACTCTCCCAAAATACAATAATGAGCATTCTGCAAGACCAAAAAGGGAATGTGTGGCTTGCTACGTGGGATGGCATTAATAAGTTCAACGGATATTCATTCAAAACGTATAAGGCAAGACTCGAAAATCGTCTTGTACTGAGCCATAACCGTGTGGACTATATGACCGAAGATAAACAGGGTTTTCTCTGGTTGCAGACTTATGACAATCATGCCTATCGTTTTGATCCCCGCACCGAAACGTTTGAGCGTGTGCCGGGGGAGAATGAAGGTGGTTCCGCAGCCAACATAACAAAGATAAAAGTGCTTCCGGGAGGAACCGTCTGGTTGTTGTCGGAAACAGAAGGGGCTGTCCGCGTGACGACTGATCCACAAGATTATAGTCTGACTTCACAATGGTTCCCCGCCCAATCGGGACAATTTGCCGCAACCCGCGTGTTTCATGTTTATGAGGATCGTTCAGGCAATGAATGGATATTGTCCGATAATGGATTAGGTATGCTGGCACCCGGAGAGAAAATGCCGGTGTTCTATTTCTCAGAAACCACGGAGCGGGAAAAGAAAGGCGGACAGGCTTTCTATTCTTGTCTGGAGCATGACTCGGAGATTTTTTTCGGTTCGGGCAACGGGCGCGTATGGCGTTATCAGAAGGGGAGCGGACAATTTTCATTATTAAGTTTACAGGCTTCTTCCCGTGTTGTGTCCATCGATGATATAGATGGGGAAGAGATGATATTTACGACTTCGAAAGATGGTTTTTTCTCCTGCAAGTTTAAGACAGAGGAGATGGAACACTTTCCGGCTTCCCGTTTTCCGAATGGTTCTATTTATTCAGTCTATGTGGATAGGGCATCTGAAGTTTGGTTCGAACAGCATACTCCGGGTTCAATCGTGCATTTCAATCCTCGTACGAGAGTCCTGAAACGCGAAGAAATTGCCGTGGAACCCACCAGTACCGACCGTTCGCGTCCGGCATTCCATGCCCACGAAGATGTCAACGGAGTATTGTGGGTGCATCCTTATGGTGGAGGATTCTCTTACTTTGACCGTGAGAGTAACAGCTTACGTCCCTTCTATAATAGCTTGTCGGGACACGACTGGCGTTTCTCCAATAAAATCCATACCGCTTTTTCCGACAGTCAGGGTAATTTATGGATGTGTACACACTCCAAAGGACTGGAGAAGATCACATTCCGTCCGTCTCAATTCCGGGTAATGACTCCGGTACCCCATAATTATGAATCGTTGAGTAATGAGGTACGTGCTCTTTGTGAGGATGTGGACAGGAATTTGTGGGTAGGTTTGAAAGATGGCAAATTGCGGGTGTATGACAAGAATCGTGTGAACCGGGGCTATCTGACGGAATCCGGTAACGTGTCGCAAAGTGGTACTCCAATGCGTGGCAATGTGTATTTCGTTTTGCAGGACAGCAAACAGAACCTCTGGATTGCAACGAAAGGAGACGGACTGGTGAAAGCGGAAAAGACCAAGAATGCCTATCAGTATAAACTTATCCGTTACCAGCATCAGGAAGATGATATTTACAGCTTGAGCGATGACAACGTTTACTGTGTCTACGAGGACAATAAAGGGCGTATCTGGATTGCCACTTTTGCCGGTGGCATAAACTATATGGCCAATAACCAAGACGGAAAAGCAATCTTTGTGAACCACCGTAATAATCTGAAAGGCTATCCTATAGACTATTGTTCTAAAGCCCGCTTTATTACGGGTGACTATCAGGGGCATCTCTGGATCGGAACCACCGTTGGTGCATTGATGATTGATGAAAACTTCAAGAATCCCGAGGATGTGAAGTTTCATCATTTTCTGCGCATTCCGGATAATGAACACAGTCTGAGTAACAATGATGTACATTGGATTGTGTCGACTCAGAAGAAAGAACTTTTCATCGCTACTTTTGGCGGTGGACTGAACAAGCTGATATCTCTGGATAAAGAAGGTAATGCTGCGTTCAAATCTTATACGGTGTCTGACGGTCTTCCTTCAGATGTGTTACTTTCTATACGGGAGGACAAGAACGGTAGTTTGTGGTTGAGTTCGGAAAACGGCATAAGTAAGTTCGTTCCTTCTGAAGAAAGGTTCGAGAACTATGCGGATAAAGAAGTCTTTTTCCGGGCGCGTTTCAGTGAAGCCGCTTCGGAATACACAGCATCGGGCAATATCCTTTTCGGGGCTAACACAGGTATCTTTTCTTTTAACCCGGATTCCATTCGCAAGAGCAATTATATACCGCCGATTGTTTTCTCTAAATTGCTGGTTGCCAATAAGGACATACTGCCCGGACAGGGCTCTGTGCTGAAACAGGCTTTAGATGACACGAGGGAACTGGTGTTGTCGCACAGAGAGAATATTTTCACTATACAGTTCGCTGCACTTGATTATTCCGCACCTTCCGAAATCCAGTATGCTTATATTCTGGAGGGATTTGAAAAGGATTGGAACTCTGTAGGAAAACAACGTGCCGCGACTTATACCAATCTGCCGAAAGGCCACTATGTCTTTAAAGTCCGTTCGACCAATGGAGACGGGGTTTGGACTGAAAATATGCGCACGCTGGATATTGAGATTCTCCCTTCTTTCTGGGAGACTCCGTTCGCATATTTCCTGTATATACTTTTCTTTATTATGATTATAGTAGCGGCGGTATACATCCTGTTTACTATTTATCGTTTGAAGCATGAAGTCTCGGTAGAGCAGCAGGTGACAGACATGAAACTTCGTTTCTTTACCGATATCTCTCACGAATTGCGCACTCCGTTGACTTTGATTTCCGGACCTGTGGAGTATGTTTTGGAAAATACGAAACTTCCGGACGATGCCCGTGAGCAATTGCAGGTTGTGGAACGGAATACGAATCGTATGCTGAGGCTTATCAATCAGATATTGGACTTCCGGAAGATACAGAACCGGAAGATGAAGATGCAGGTGCAACGCATTAATGTGGTCGCTTTCACCCGTAAGATTATGGAGAACTTCGAGTCTGTTGCCGAAGAACATCAGATAGATTTCCTGTTCGAAACTGAGAAGGATGAATTGTATCTTTGGGTGGATGCGGATAAGTTTGAAAAGATAGTATTCAATTTGCTTTCCAATGCCTTTAAATACACTCCGAACGGGAAAATGATAACTGTATTTATCCGTGAAGATGAGAAAACGGTTTCCGTAGGTGTGGAAGATCAGGGAATAGGTATTGCCGATAATAAGAAAAAGTCATTGTTTGTCCGTTTTGAGAATCTGGTGGATCGTAACCTGTTCAATCAGTCAAGTACCGGTATCGGCTTGTCTTTGGTGAAGGAACTGGTGGAAATGCACAAAGCGGTTATTACGGTTGACAGTAAACTGGGTGAAGGCAGTTGCTTTAAAGTTGATTTTCAGAGAGGAAAGGAACATTATGATGAAACGGTAGAATTCTTGCAGGACGATGCTACTGTGGGTATGGAAGTTATAGAGCAGGTGACTGATATTGCAAATGAAGTGCCGGTTCAACCGGAAGGGGAGGGTACTTCGGAAGAAGAGGAAGAAGCTGCGGACTCTAAAGGAACCATGTTGCTTGTAGAAGACAATTCGGAACTCCGCCTGTTTCTGCGCAGTATCTTTGCATCGGAATATAGGGTTGTAGAAGCTGTGGATGGTATGCAGGGCTGGAGTAAAGCATTGAAGTTCCTTCCGGATATCATCATCAGTGATGTTATGATGCCTGAGAAGGATGGTATTGCCATGACTCGTGAACTGCGTGCAGACATGACTACCAGTCACATTCCTATTGTTTTGCTGACGGCCAAGACCTCTATCGAAAGTAAACTGGAAGGTTTGGAATATGGTGCTGACGATTATATAACAAAACCGTTTAGTGCCACTTATCTGAAAGCTCGTGTAAAGAATCTGCTTACCCAACGTCAGAAGTTGCAGGGCATATACCGTGATAACCTGATGACGGGGAATTCAACCATTGATGCTACGGAAGTGGCGGTGGAAGAAAAAGGGCCGGAAATGTCTCCTAATGACCGTAAGTTCATGGATAAATTGGTGGATTTGATGGAGAAGAATATGGATAACGGTGATTTGGTAGTGGATGATTTGGTGCAGGAACTGGCTGTCAGCCGTTCTGTATTCTTTAAGAAACTGAAAACTCTGACGGGATTGGCCCCCATTGAGTTCATCAAGGAGATGCGTATAAACCGAGCCGTCCAGTTTATAGAAACCGGTGAATACTCCATGACGCAGATTGCTTATATGGTAGGTATCAATGATCCGCGCTATTTCAGCAAGTGCTTCAAACAGAAGATGGGAATGACGCCGACTGAGTATAGAGATAAGGTGATGAAGAAGGAGTAAGTAACTACTCCTTCTGTAATGCGTGAATCAATGTTGTCATATTTTCGATGAAAACCCCGGTTGAGATTCCCATGATTTCTTTCTCCGGTGTATATGGCGATGTGTCATATTCATCTCCTACCATTGTTTCCATATACCGGGTATCATCACTTGCCGCCATCTCCGGGGCAGGCTTGTAGATATTTGAAATCTGCTTGATGGGGGACAACCAATAACCCTCTTTGGTCAGTGATTTCATCAGCATCTCTGCGGATGTACTCTTTCTGCCATACCGGCGGGGTTGATAGTAAAATTTGTCCAAAGAGATACATGTGTCCTGTACGAACGGGGAGCTCTTCGTTGCTTCTTTCTTGGGTAAGGCTATCGTCCGGGCATAAGCTTCTTTCAAAGAACTGATATTGATATAGGTTGCCGAACTGTAATGCCCGATCGTTTTTTCTATGTTTTGGTCTATATAATATCCCCCGTTTGTCACGTTTGAACCTTTCCGATGCACGTATAGAGGCTTGCCACTTTCCGGATCGATGAAGCGGGGGACTAATATGGCATTGTCTCGTGCCGGCTGCTTCCATTTTTTTGCTTCCGATTCGGGTAACTTCATGGATTCCAGAAATTGGATGGCGGCGGGAATTCCTGATAGGAATTTGGTTTCGCCTGTCAGTCTGTAATAGTCCATCAACTTCATAACGATATGGGCGGTAGTACCGGTATTTATACTTCTCGGTTCATAAGAACGGGCGTGTGCCGGTTGCAGGTCGTTTACTGTGTATTGGTCTGCCCAGCCTGCATATGGTGTGCCTTGTTGCAGAATCAGTACACAATTCAAGGCACGCATGATGGGAGCTTTCAGGTCTTGCATTCCCAATGTTTGATAGCATTGAACCAGGAAGTCGATGTTTTCGGGGATTACGTCATCATTCAGGGTGATGAAAGAGGAATAGTCCGGCTTCCCCTGGAAGGGATGGTCGTATTTCAACGGGTAGCGTTGTGGCCAGCCTCCTATCGGATATTGACTTTCCAGTACAAAACGGATTGTTTTTTCTAACGGTGCCCGATAGGCGGGATCGTACTTCTCCACATATAGGCGGAGAAGAAACTTGGCTGCTTGCATCGTACCTTCATCATCGAAGGTCGCATTGCCGTAATAATGTTGAAACTCTTCCAACCGCCAGGCACTTTTCCCGATGGTGGCATACCATTGTCTGATGGAATTCTCACCGGCAAAGTCGAACATATAGTTCCATCCCCCGCAGGGTAGTTGTCCCCAGATAAGGGCATTGGCGATCTTCTCGGCGCATTGATAGTAATACTCATCATGAGTGGCATGGTAAGCGTCGAGCATGAGATGTCCTACTGCCGGGGTGCCGGGAGGCTGAATCCATGCCATCGTTCGTTTGGCCTCCATTTCTCCCCATGTGCGGGACATATCGGGAAGATAACTCCATACGAAGCCACCTTTATAACTGGCTACATCCATCATATATCGGGTAGCCGTCTTCATAACTTGCAATACTTGTTGCTCTTTTTTTGTCTGCCCGTAAGTTCCTGGCAAAAGGATACAGGAAAGCAGCAGGCTCAATATCAGTTTCTTTTTCATACCTGCTTAATTGTTTAGTATGGTGAATTTAAAATCTTTGAACTCTGCCTGCCCGTTGCCGCATACAAACAACCCCGGCAGCACGCTTTGAAACTCATAAAGAGTGTTATGATGATACCCTGAGATATCCATGCCCCAGGTTTCCCTGTTCCATGTCACACCATCATAACTATATGCTCCTGTGATGATATGGCAATCGTTACGCAGGCGCAACCATAAACTGGTGACAGGTTGTTTATGGTTGCCACTGCCTCGTTCTTCTCCTTTGCGATAGCGCACACGTTTCTCTTTGTTGAAACCCGTGCCCATGAAGAAACAGTCATTGTAGTAAAGCACTATTCCGGCGGTTACATCACCTTTTATTTCTATTCTTGTTTCTACTTCGTAAGCATGCTGTCCTGCTACAAACAGGATGGGAGGTGAGGTACGGATGTCTGTCCCTTTAGCCTTAAAGGTCAGCTTTTTGTCTTTTACGGTTATCCTTTCGGGTTCATAGGATTTATAGAATTTCCACTCCAATCCCACGCGGAACTCGTCCAGTCTGGCATATCGGTCATCGTTTGTCTGGGTTTTGACAGGACAGGGAATTGCTTTCTCAATATCAATATTGTCGTATGTCTTGAACCATCCGTCTTTCGTCAGCTCTACCGGTTCCATCAATGTTTGTCTGCCCAGATTGTAGAAACCATTTTCATAGGAATGGTAAACTACCATCCATTTGCCTTCGGGCGTATCAATCAATGAGCCGTGTCCTTTGGACCACCAGCGATCCGTATTTTTATAAGTATGCACCAAAGGGTTGTAGGGCGAGTTCTCCCACGGACCGTTAATAGATTTAGACCGTGCGACGGTTATCATGTGGCTGGTAGGCGGACCGGCTGTTCCCCCCTCTGCGTTGAGGTAATAATAATATTCTCCTATTCTCTTGAGTTTCGGACCTTCCAGACAGAAACCTTCTGTCACCCAATCATCGGGATATTGCCATCCCTGATAAACCACTTCTTCAGTGCCGGGCACAATGGCGAGTCCGTCGTCTGTCAGCCGTACCCTCTTTCCGGCGCTCATAAACATCCATCGGCTGCCATCTTCGCCTACCACGTGGCAAGGATCAATATTACCGATTTTTAAATCTACCGGGTCGCTCCAAGGTCCGTAGGGAGAGGAGGCATATGTGACGTAATTCTTGCGTCCTTTAGGGAAGGCTACGGTGAAATAGATATAGTATTTGTCTTTGTATTTGGAAATATCCGGTGCCCAAACAGAACCGAGATAGGTATTGAGGGCATGACTGATGGGTTTCCAATGCACGAGGTCACGCGAGTGGAAGACGGTTAGTCCCGGCTGGTAGTCGAAAGCTGAATGTGTCATGTAGTAATCATCTCCCTCACGCATGATGGTAGGGTCGGGATAATCTCCTCCCAGAATGGGATTGTGATAAACTTCTGCCTGTGAGAAGGCTTGCCAGGGAAGCATCAAAAACAGGAGATATAAAAGGGCGTGTTTTCTTTTCATGATATATCAATTTGGTATGCTGCAAAATAAGTGCTTTTCTTTCATTTAAGCAGACTGGGAACCTCTCATTTTAGAGGATTAATTGTTTTAAATAGTGGAAATATTGTTATTCGCCGGCAGATAGTGTTTCTGTTCCTGTTTTTAATCGTTATCTTTGGCTCAATTATTAACAGATTAATCTTTTTGATGCAATGAACTATTGTAAATTGATTAGTGTTGCATGTTGCTTCTGCTTAATGACCTTTACGGGTGTGCAGGCACAGAACAAAAGTGAAAACAACTCTAAATGTAAACAAAACATGGAAAGAACAGGAAGTGAACCGTTTGTGTTCGGTAAAGATGCACCTTGGGAAGACCTTGGTGGAGGTGTAAAACGCCAGATTTTGGGTTATGACGGCCAGTTAATGATGGTAAAAGTGGCATTTGAGAAAGGTGCAGTGGGAGCTCCCCATCATCATTATCAGAGCCAATGCACGTATGTGGCCAAAGGTAAGTTTGAGTTTACCATTGATGGAGTGACGAAAGTGGTGTCTGAAGGCGACTGCCTTTTCAAGACTCCCGACAAGCCGCACGGATGTGTCTGTCTGGAAGCCGGGGTGCTGATTGATACTTTTAGCCCCATGCGCCCTGACTTCCTGAAGAAATAAGGACTGAATCGTGAAACGTACATTCTACATTGTACTTACAACTGCGGGTCTTCTTTTGAGTTCTTGCGTCTCTGGAGATTTTGTCTCTTTGTCCGGGCTATCCTCGGATAACTTCCGGACGATGGTGGATCAAAAGAAGACCCGTCTGTATAGATTGCAGAATGCCGCAGGCATTGAAGTCTGCATCACCAACTACGGTGCCCGCGTGGTGTCCGTCATGACTCCCGACAGAGACGGGCAGCAGCAGGATATCGTCTGCGGCTTCGACAATATTAGTGACTACCGTCGGTATCGCCAGAATTTCGGTTCGGTCGTTGGTCGATATATCGGGCGGATATTGGGTGCCAAGTTTGCAATAGACGGAACCGTTTATAATCTCCAGGCCAGTGGCGGCGGACATTGTTCGCACGGTGGCTACCCTGGCTTTGCCGACCGGGTGTGGACGGTGAAGAAAAGTAACCGCCGTTGTCTGCAATTGCTATATGCGTCTCCCGACGGTGAAAACGGTTTCCCGGGCAACCTTACGCTCTCCGTCACTTACCGGCTGACGGATGACAACGAGCTGTCCATCCTTTATGAAGCTGAAACCGACAAGCCTACTGTGTTGAATCCCTCCAATCATTCGTTTTTCAACCTTAGCGGCAAGCTCTCCCGCAACGTTCTTGACGAGGCGCTGTGGGTGGATGCCGACAGCATTGCCGAGTATGATGCGGACAAATGCGTGACTGGGCGTTTGCTTTCTGTGAAGGGCACACCTTTCGATTTTACCTCTACCCGGCGGATTGGCGACCGGATAGACGAAACTGACCGCCAACTGGCAGTGACCAAAGGCTACGACCACACCTGGAAAATCAATCGCCTGAATGACAAACTGCATAGGGCAGCCCTGATTACGGATAAGGAAAGCGGGCGCACCATGGAAGTGCATACCACCGAGCCCGGCATCCATCTTTACACCGCCAATGGACACAACGGCAAGCTAAAGGGGAAGCAGGGGATAGCTTATCCGCACCGCAACGCCATCTGCTTTGAGACGATGCACTTTGCCGACAGCCCCAATAAACCGCAATTCCCTACTACGCTGTTAAGGCCCGGCGTGAAGTTTCGCTCAGAAACTGTTTTCAAGTTCGGAGTGGCGGAATAAGTACTTCTAAGAGGGGATACTGAATGTCATTCACTCGTATACTCAATTATTGAACATCGTAAGTTAGCATGTTTTGTAATGTTATATGTAGGCAAAAAAAAGAGGGTACAACATCGAACGTCGTACCCTCTTTACTATATGTCTTCTTTTATTGTCAAATATTGGAAGCTCTCATTTGTGATTTTTATAGCATATGTGACATTCTTCATTCAAATGAAATCATTATCTTCACGATACCTATTAGGTTTTGTGTTGTCATACAAGTAGAAAAGCGTGTATTCAAAATCCTGCACTTGTTTTCCCGGTAGTATAGTTTGTGATAATCTATAAGTCTGGGTTGTACCCGCTTTTATTAGGATAGTCCTGCCACCATCCAATGCGTCACTCAATACCCGCATTGAGCCATCTTGCGAATCTATTATGGGTGGGAAATAATAGCCATTTCTATATTCCCAATCCAAAGTACGCCCGCCGAATGTACCGTCATAAGCTCCATTGTATAGATGTACTATATATAATGAATATAAGTAGTAATTTTTAGTCGCCCTGTAAATAATGTCGTATGACAAAATACCTTGCGATATTTCTATGTTTTTAGTAATCCAAGTGTCATTAGGGAAATCATTAAGAACTTCTATTGTCTTTGTAGACCACTCTGATATATGTAGATTGTTTTCTGCTTGAGGAGCGTATTCTTTCACACGGTATTTAATGGTATATATTCCAGGATTATGAAATTTTAATCGAATTTTTTTATTATCTGTGTATACACGTTCTATACCATGCGGAATTTCCCATTCCCCACTGAAAGTAGATGATATATTCGAATATTGCATTGAATAGTCATATATGTCTTTGGTATTAACCAATCCATCTCCAATAATACTAGGAATATCTTGATATACGCAATACGCTTCATCAGTGTACTGATATTTAGTATAAAATCCATTGCTGTCTATGTCAAATAAGTCATAAAGAGTTAATGATAAGGGATGTATCCCTGGTTTATGAAATGTAACAGATACACTACTACCTGTTTTACTATTAAGCGTTGCATTATTGCCAAAAGACCAAAGGTAACTGAAATTTTCCACTCCAGTCCCGGTAATATAGAAATTATATGGTTTCCCTGTAACAAGATAATTCGGATGATTAATAGTTAAATTGGCTGTAGATCTTGTTATAATGAGAGCTTCTCTCTTAGTATTATCTTTGAGATCTGTTTCTAATTCATTCGTACATGAATACAGTATAAATAAGCAGAATATAAATAATATGTTTTTCATTTTAAATAAATCTATTGAATAATTATTATAGGTAATAACTCTGTTTTTTTAAAAACTAAGAAACAAAGAATAAAGCCTGCCTAACCCTTTGTTTTTAGTTAATTCATTATTTATGGATGTACTGAGCAGGGTAAAGCTACCATCCATGTCTGTAATAACACCATTAGTGGTTCCTACCACTAAAACATTTGCTCCAATCACAGTTTCGCCTGTACCGTCTACTACAGTACCCGTAACCTGGCGTTCTTGTGCAAAAGTGACTAAACACAACATACTCAAAGATAGAGTAGCTAATGCCCTTCCGGCAAGTCTTTTTAGATCCATAATCAATGTTTTAAATAGTTATTAAATAAATCGAGGTTAACATCGTAGTCTTGTGTTTCTCGGTTTTTCATGGGCAAAATTATAGAATAAGTGTTGCGGAAATGGGTAATATTTCACTGTTTTATGGTAAAAACTGGGTTATTATAATGCTTCTACATACTTCTGGGCTCCATCTGTTAGAATGAGTACCCTGTATTACCATTTGCGTGGCTGTCTTGATGCAGGAATTGGCAGTCAGCCGTTCAGTCAAGCGTGCCGTGCAATTTATCGAAACCGGAGAATATTCCATGACTCAGATCTCTTATATGGTGGGTATTAATGATCCCCGCTATTTCAGCAAATGCTTCAAACAGAAGATGGGAATGACTCCGACTGAGTATCGGGATAAGGGAATGAATAAGATTAATTCGTCAAAAAATACATGAATTCATCAAAACAGACATCTTTGTAGTCTTGTATAAGGCTGATAAACAATTGATTGCTAAATAATGCAGAAAATACTGATTTATGGAGTTACATTTTGTGTATTCTATATATTTTTGCCTGGTATTGTAAAGGTATAAGAAGATAATTACTTGAATTCAAGAAATTATGACTGGTTAGGGTTAAGAGGATGTCTCCAAGGACATCCTCTTGTTTTTATTAAAACTATACTATTGCAGTGCTTCTACATACTTCTGGGTTTCATCTGTTAGGATGAGTACCCAGTCATTGCCGTTTAAATGACCGCCTTCAGGCTGGAACGTTTCTACTTTTGAACTAAACTCACCGATATAAGATAGCTCTGCATTGCGTGGTGAATACCACCAAGCCTTTTTAGTCTTTCCATGAATCTTGCTGAGGTCTATTTGCATGGGGCGTCCGGTATAGTTGTACACTAACATGTAGTCGTTGCCACGTGTTGCGATGAGACGTTCATACTTTGTGCCGTTATCTCCGGCTATGCAACTCTGGTCGGCTACTCTTTCAAAGAAGGGAAAGGCAAGTATCAGCTTTTTCAAATATTGCATCTGGTTGAAGCCGGGATCTTTCAGGGCTTCATACCATAATTTGGTAGCACCATAGGCCGGATTAACTCCCGGCTTTAGGAATTGCATGATGGAGCTATGACCGTATGTGTGGCCGAATGAACCGGCAAAAACCGACCAGTAAGCGTATCTACGTACATCGTTGTCTTTCCAGAAACCTTCTTTGGGATCGTGAAGTCCTTGTGGAATGGCTTCATAGGAAGGTTCACCGTCGATAACGGGGCGTAATGGCTTTTGGGCAAAACTGCGTTCTACATATCGCCAGTTATCTTCTTCTGTTCCTCGTGGCAACAGGCTGTTTTTATCATCTTTGCTTTGTCCATAACGCCGATGTCCGCTTTGAAACATATTGAAATCCAGCCAGGGAGCATCATTAAACCATTCGGTTGAAAGGGTTCTTCCAAAGGGGTGGAAAGTCATGAGATGGTTTTTGTCAATGGATTTGATGGTTTTGGCAAGCATATTCCATACTTCGGTTTTGATGTTTCCATAGATATCTCCGCCAATCATCCAGATGATGTTGGGACGATCTTTGTAACGGTTAGCGAGAAAAGTACCGTATGCTTGTGCCTCTTCCACATTCATTTTGCCACCTTTCACCAGTCCTCCCCAAATGCAGACCATACCAATATATATGCCTCGACGTGCAGCGGCATCAATAATAAAATCCATGTGGTCCCAATAGCCGTATATACCCGGTCGGTTGATATTTGAAAAATCAAATCCATCCGGCATAGATGATTGACCGTAGAAGTTCATGGCGGGTACACCATTGATGGTTTGTACTTGTACGACATTAAAACCGGCTTGTTTACACTGTTCAAGATAGTATTCCGCTTCATCCCGGTTCAGCCTTTCGGGGAGTAACCAGCCAGTATCTCCGAGCCAAAAGAAAGGAGAGCCGTTAGTGTGTTGTAGGTAACGGGAATTGGCGGAAACTTGTAAGGCTCCATTATCCCAGGGAAGATTGTGCGATTGTGAAAACACCTGATAAAAAACACAGGTAAAACACAGGTAGAATAGTATTCTCTTCATGCTATAAATTACTTTGAATTTAAATATTCTGTTAATGATTGTTTGTACTTAGGGATATGCAAAAATATAAGTTTACAGTCATAAAAAGGAGGAAAATATGGTTCTTTTGGGGGAAAGTTGATAGTATTAGTAAAAGAAATGATTAAAACTGAGGGGAAAGACAAGAGGCTGAACTTTAAAATTCAGCCTCTTGTTCAATGATATTTTATAACTTTGTCTGTCTATCAGATATTTCCGATATTTTTGTCAACTAATGTCTCGTTTGTGATAGTGAAATCATTGTTGGCGGGATCTTTGAATTCCGGGTTCAATGATAAGCCGGTAGTATCAAATACCTTACCTGAACCACCATCAGGGTTGGCTATCAGAGATGGGGTGTTGAAATAGTTGTTGTTGCTGAATACCAGGTTATCTGTTTTGGCGTCTTGACTGAAGAAAACCTTATCTCCCATTTCCGCAAATACATTATTCTTAATATTTGCCGTAAATGCTTTATCTCCGTTCTTGTTTGAACGAATATAAAACAGTCCTTTCGATGTAGCTTCAACCTTATAGAGTGTGTTATTCTCAAAATTAATAATCATTCCTATTGCATCGGCATTGTAGTCAAAACGTAAAAAGTCAGAACCTGAACAGGAGTTAGCTACAGTACAATTTTTCATATTGAAGAGCATGATAGCACATTTCTTCTTCTGTGAATCAACAAAACGCTTGCCGGAACACATATCGTGGAAATAACTATTGGTCACAGTAAATTCATCTACTTTACAAGTGCTTGTTCCCGGGTCAACAACAAAGTTGCCGAATCCGCTTGCTTCTATATTATTGACTATGATTGTTCCTGAAGAGTTACTCGTTTTAATCAGAATATCTGCCGATACACCGATGAATTTGATGTTTTCCGTTGTAAATCCGTCTGTGCCTTCTAATACAAATTTAATCAGTGCTTCCACCGGCTTCGTTCCGAGACATTTGATTGCAATATTCTTGCTGATTGTCAATTCTTTAGTCGAAGCAACCCCCGTTTCACTATCTAGATAGATGAACTGATTGGTAGAACCGTCTTTAGATGGAAGCAGCATAATGGTTGCACCTTCTTCCGCTGCATCAATTTTGGCTTGGAGGTCATCACCTGGATATGCCGGAATATAATCGGGCATGGTAGTGACGGTTACTTTACCACGAGATTTTGTACCATTCATGATGTTGAAAGTGTATTTTGTCTCATAAGTTAAGCCTGTGATAGTTGCACTACCTGCTGCAATTTCTTCGGCAGATAAGGTACGGGTCTCTTCCAGTCCTCCAGTGATTGCAATGGCTGTAACAGCTGTTCCTGCGGGCCATCTCAAAGTAACGGTGCTGGAAGTGATATCGTCGTCCGTAACAGCTTCAAGAATTTGTTCTGCATCGGTTTTGAAGAAAACTCCTGTCCATTTAGATTCGGATATATTTTCTCCAACGGCCTTGATACGGGCCGAATATTTAGTTTCGCCATCCAATCCTGTAATGGTGTATGGGTTGTCAGTAACCTCATTGTAAGTGGTTACAGGAGAGCCTTCAAACTGTAGGCTGTCATTGGCGAAGAGTTCAATGACATAAGAATCGGCACCCAATACTTTGGTCCAACCGAGGCGTACATTCGTTTTGTTTTGTACCCGGGCCTCCACGGCAGTTGGAGAGAATAGGCGGTCGTAGCTTGAGCTTTTGATTTCGTCGTCAAGATCAGAGCAGCTTGCAGCAAATGCCATTAAGCCGACTCCACATATCAGGGCTATATTTTTGAATTTATTTTTCATATTTGTTCAGAGTGATAAGATTAATAATTATAATCATTGGTCAATGTGCCGTTACTTGCATCGAGGAACACTTGCCAGATAGGCCAGAACTGTTTCGTATCGGGGTCGTTGACGTAAAGCTGGGAGATGAACTTTGTTGTTGTAGCAATGCTTGACTCCTCCGATGAGTAAATCCATGATTTACTGGTGGAGAACTTTCCTGCATCTACCATTGCTTTGCCTTCTTCATCAGTTTCTCCGTGGTTCAAGCCATAGATGACGTAAGTATCGGCATCGTTGCTGGCGGCATCCAGTCCTTCATTATAATAAATCTTGGCGGGAAGGTCAGCGTATTCTCCTTCACGGTTGGTCAGTCGGGTCATTTTCTCTTTAGTTTCTTTCAGTTTTGAACCTAACATATTCCAGCGGATTAAATCGACTTTGCGGAGAGCTTCTCCTGCGAATTCAAATTTGCGCTGATCCACGATTTCGTTGAAGAAAGCTGTCTTGCTAGCACTGGCAGCTGTCAGGATAGCTGTTGCTTTGGCGGCAGGATAAGAGCGATCCAGAATCGGTTTCAGATAAGGAGCTGCACTGGTTGGATTATCCAGCTCGTTGATAGCTTCGGCAGCCATCAGGTAGATGTCGGCATAACGCATAACCTGCCAGTTCATTCCGTCATCATTTGTAGAAGTAACGATGCGGTTCAACCATTCGAAACGGAGTTTACCAAAGCTCCATCCGCCAAAACATTTGTTGGGCTCTTTGATGGCTGTGCCTGTACCCGTCCATTTATAAGGTATGCAGGTGATATCACGGCGTACATCGTCCACATCGTAATCATAGAACAAGTTTGGGGTAGGGCCATTGTAGCCACCTTTATTCAGTGCTGTCCACTGGTTAGCATTCTCGTGCTTTACACCCCAAGTGTAGATTACACGTCCGCGACCATCAGAGAACGGTATTTCCCAGATTGATTCCAAACCGGCAGTACCCGTTTCCTGGCACAATTGACGGAAATTCTCTTCAAAAGTTCCCAGTTTGTTATATCCCTGAGTGATGATACTTACACATTCGTCTTTGGCAATCTGATACATGGCTTGCCTTTGCGCGGCATCTTCCAAGTTGTAGCGGATGCCGTCAGGATGTTGCGAATATCCGGCTGCAAACAAGGCGATACGTGCACGCAGTCCTTTGGCAAATGTTTTGCTGACGCGCTCCGTGGACTGGGTATATTTGTTTTCATTCGGCCATCCCAGATAGCTTTCGGCTTCCAGTAAATCGGCAAGGATTTGATTGATAACAACCATACGGTCGGACTTCTCAACGTAAATCGTTTCGGAAGTGATAGGTTCGAAACGTGCGGGCACATCTCCCCAAGCTTTTATCAAATCGAAGTAGATAAATGCACGTAAGGTCAACAATTCACCATACAGTTGAGCCATATTGGTATTGGTCAAATCACTGTTTTCACGCATAGCTTTAATGCCTTTGTTGGCACGTTCGATGGCTTCGTACAGTTTTGCCCATGCATTGTTATCTGTATTCATATACGTATTGTCCGGTTTGGCAGAATAGGTCACCAAAGAACCTTCTTTATCTGTTTCTACATTGTTCATTCCGGAGTTATTGAATATCTCGCAATCTGTATTTACACCGAAATAAGCGAGGTAGCGTCCTCGGTAAGAATTCGTTTCGCCAAATGACTGGTGAATGCCCATGACAGCTGCATCGGCCAAGGCTTCAGTATTGAAGATGATGGTTTCATCCATGGATGACTTGCTTGGTGCATCCAGTAAGTCTTCGCAAGAAGCGAATAGACCGGCTGATGCCAGGAGTGATATATATATTAATTTTTTCATTGTTTTCTATTATTTGTAGGGTTAGAAATTAAGATTTAAGCCAACTACGAATTGACGGCTCTTCGGGTAGGCCGAGTAATCGACACCCGGGGTCAGATTACTTCCGTTACGGCGACTGGTAGATACTTCCGGATCATAACCGCTATAGCTTGTCAGACAGAATACGTTGTAGGCTGTTACGTAGAAACGCAGGTTGTTGATCCCGACTTTCTTCACTAACGTTGTAGGCATTGTGTAGCCTAAGGTAAGTGTATTCAGGCGGAGGAATGAACCGTCTTCAACAGCCCAGTCGGAGAAGATGTACTTGTCGGTATACGGAGACCACATGGTGGTGTTCTGGTTCATTTCGGCTAGTTGAGCCATATTCGTTACCAAATTACCTGCCGCATCTACATTGTTCCAGCGTTTTCCTCCTGCCATGTCGGAAGTCAGGTTACGGTACAGATACTTCGAAGTACTGGTGTACTCTATCTTATTGGCATTGTAGATGTCGTTTCCATAACTCCAGTTGAAGTTGGCAGTCAGGTCGAACCCATAGAGACGTGCATTGATATTGAAACCGCCGGTATGCAGAGGGTTCGCATCACCAATCACTCTTTTGTCATCAGAACCGTTCGCATCACCGCTGTTATCCAGGTCTTTCAGCTTCATCATACCTGGACGGGCTGTTCCTACGGCAGAAGAAGAACTTACTCCATCTCTCAAAATCCAGGTTTCGGTCACTTCGTCATATCTTTCGAAATCGGATACTTCGTAACGGCCATCGCTTACATAGCCATACATTTTGCCTACACTGCCGCCTACTTCTATCCAGTAGTCCTGACCGATTTCGGAGGAAGCCCAGTAGGATTGTGTCAAGTCGTTGGACATGGTTTTCAGTGAACCCAATGATTTGATTTTGTTCTTGTTGAAACTGATGTTTGCTCCGAAGCTCAAGCCGAAGTTCTTTTTGTCGATGGCTACCCAGTTGACGGAAGCTTCGAAACCTTTGTTTTCAGTCTCACCCATGTTGCGGTATTGGTTATCATAACCTGTACCCGAGGTAGGGAACAGAATCAACAAGTCCTTCGTTGTGTTCCAGTAAGCTTCCAGGGTACCGCTCAGTTTGCCTCCCAGCAGAGTGTAGTCCAAACCGAGGTTTCGGGTAATGGTGGTTTCCCAAGTCAAGTCCGGGTTGGACATTGTTTTGGAAGGAGCCCAATAAGACGGATAGCCGTTGATCCAGGTAGTAGCCTTGGCTTCGTATTCCTGGTTTAATTGTCCGGACGGGATATTATTATTACCTGCGGTACCATAGCTGAAACGAAGCTTCAAGTCGTCCAGCCAATTGTGGGTGCTTTCCATAAATGGTTCGGAAGATACACGCCAAGCCAAGGCGGCTGACGGGAAATATCCCCAACGGTTGCCGCGGGCGAACTTGGAAGAGCCGTCAGCACGGAACGTTCCGCTGAACAAATACTTACTATCATAGTCATAATTCAAACGGCCGAAATAAGAAAGCAATACATCATTCGGATCTGAATAATTGGTGATTTCAAAAGGAGTTCCCTGTGTCATAAGGTTAATGCAGTCGTCCGCAGTAAAGGTACTGGGGAATCCATGTGAAGTATTGGTGATTTTGTTATTTTTGGCTATCACATATTCTTGGCCGATCAGGGCATTTAAGTGATGCTTTTCGGCTTTAATCAGCTTTTTAAAGTCGTAGTTCACGGTATTCGTATTACGAATGGTGCTGCGACTTTGGCGAGTTAGTGTTACAGCCGGTTTTCCCTGATTGGTAGAGGAGGGAGTGTTACGTACGTAATAGGTACTGGGGCCGTAATATCTATCGGTATTGTAGCGATAGTCGTCGTAACCGAATTCTGATTTAAAACGTAGGTTCTTGATGATTTCCCAAGTAAAGCCTGCACTAAGATTGTAAGTAGTGCGCTCTTTGCGGGTGTCGTTATCAATTAATGAAGTCAATGGATTAATCAGCAAGGAGCTGGGCTCTTCATTGTCGGAGTTGAGTTCGTCGGACAAGCCGGGAACCGGGAACGGGGTGTATTGTACGGCGTACTTCAGTCGCTTGTCAGTATTCAGTGAACTGTTGGCATCATTGGCGCCACCACCATTGATTTTAGTGCGCGAGAAACGTGCACTCAGGTCAATAGTAATGTTCTTTACGGGCTTGTGGCTTAACTTCAGATTCGCATTGTCACGTTTGAAGTCGGACATCTGCATGATAGCTTTGTCATCCATGTGCGAATAGCTGAAAGCGTATTTCATCTTATCACTACCGCCATTTAGGCTGATGTTATGATTGAAAGTATGTCCGGTGCGGCCAAACGTCAGGTCTTGCCAGTCGTTGGTGGCTACATTATCATACATGTCCAAGTCCTGATAGTTGCCAAAATATTGGGCATATTTGTCTGCTTTATCTGTCAGCAGGCCCAATTCATATTGCCAATTGGCATAGTCTCTGGCCGAGAGCACATCCAGTTTATTGGCTACTTTCTTCCAGCTATAGTAAGCATTATAGCTGACACTCATTTTACCTTCTTTTCCGCTCTTGGTGGTCACAATGATTACACCGTTGGCACCACGCGAACCATAAATGGCTGTGGAGGAGGCATCTTTCAGGACTGTGATGTCTTCAATGTCAGTGGGAGGTATGTCGGAGATACTCTCTACGGGGAAGCCGTCGACAATAAACAGCGGTTCGTTGCTCTGTGTGATAGAGCCACCGCCTCGTACACGGATGGACATCGTTGCGTCGGGTGAACCTTCCGTAGTGGTAATTTGTACACCGGCCATTTTACCCTGCAATGCTTCGGTGGCAGAAGCGACAGGAACAGCAGCCAATGTCTCAGAGCTTACGGTGGCAACGGAACCTGTTAAATCCTTCCGCTTTGCCGTACCATAACCGATAACTACCACTTCTTCCAAAGCCTGGGCGTCATCAGCCATTACGACATCGATTTTAGTCTTTCCTTTTAAGGCTACTTCCTGAGGAGTCATTCCCACATAAGAGAATATCAATGTGGAATTAGCGGGAACACTGAGGGTAAAGTTACCGTCAATATCGGTAATCGTACCATTGCCGGTATTCCCTTTCTGTACTACGGAAGCACCGATGACGGTTTCTCCCGTTTTGTCTGTCACAGTACCTTTTACGGTTACATTTTGCGCTGATACGCTAAGCGATATCACGGCTACTAAACAGAATAGTAGCGCGGCGCGCATGTTTTTCATCTTGTTAGACATTCTTTGCATGATATTAATTAAATATGATTTTTTTCGTTAGTGTGTTCGGGCACACTGTTAATTCATTGTTGCAAATGTATCGGGATGTGAAAATATATATGTGTAATATCTGTTTTTAGGGTGGTATTTTTTGTTATTTACTGTCTATTATGCTTTTGCGACTTGCCTAAATGATGTTATATAACAGAAAAGAGGGGAATTTATTGTTCCCCTCTTGACACTTTAACATATCGGCAGCTGATTTCTTTCGCTACCTCTATGGTTTTGATTACTATTTATTCCTACTGATTTTTTGCTGTCAGAATGTATTCGTTTCCTGCATTTGTATCAATGTCATACACGTAAGTCTGTGCATATTCCGGTATGCAAACCGGAGCATTGGCTGCAATCAGTGGCTTACGAATACTCTGTGATTGCAGAAGCGGGTTATCAGATACCTCCTGCGAGGTAGGGCTCAATTTTTCCCCATTCAGATACAAAGGAGTCTGGGTTCGCACGCGGAGTGTGCCGCCGATATTAGAAGTGATAACGGCTGTTTGTAGCTCACCATTTGCCCACTTCATTTCTTTCACAGTAAATCCACCACGGCAACGGATACCTTTTAATGTTCCCTGCTTCCATACATCGGGCAATGCTGGAAGAAGATGGATAGCACCGTCATGGCTCTGAACAAACATCTCGGCAATACCGGCTGCACAACCAAAGTTACCGTCAATCTGGAAAGGCGGATGTGCATCGAACAAGTTCGGATAAGTACCGCCATTTTGCCCTTTTTCATCAGTAGTGGGGTATAGCTGTTCGGTTATCAGTTTATAGGCATGATTACCATCGAGCAGACGTGCCCACAGACACACTTTCCAACCCATTGACCAACCGGTAGAGTGATCTCCACGACCTATTAAAGACTTCTTGGCGGCTTCAAACAGGATGGGAGAGTTGTAGGCACTGATTTGACGTCCGGGATATAACCCCCAGAGGTGGGAAACATGGCGGTGGCGGTCTTTGGGATTATCCCAGTCGTGCATCCACTCCTGTAACTGTCCCCAGCGGCCTACCTGCATAGGGGCTAAATTGTTAACTACAGTCTGTAAACTGTCGGTGAAAGCGGTGTTTTCATTCATTAAACCGGCAGCGGCAATTGTATTGTAGAATAAATCGTAAACCATCTGATTGTCCATCGTGGTTCCTGCAACAACAACAAAGTCACGTTTACCGTTGACAACCGGTCTGTTTTCCGGAGAGTAGGAGGGAGCTACTACCAACCAATTATTCTCGGGTTCACGCACCAAGAAGTCAAGGTAGAACTCGCAGGCACCACGCATCAGGGGATATACTTCGGCAAGATAGTTCTTATCACCGGAGAAGAGGTAGCGGTCCCACAAATGCTGGCAGAACCAGGCGTTGCAGGTGGGCCAGATGCCATAACCAGGTCCGTCTACGGCACCAGTACTGCGCCAGATGTCCGTATTGTGATGCAGCGTCCAACCACGACAGCCGTACATAGCGGCGCTTTCACGCCCCTGTATGGCTACTTCCTTCACTAATTGCAGGAAAGGTTCGTGCATTTCGGGCAGGGAAGTGCTTTCGGCGGGCCAATAGTTCATTTCTACGTTGATATCAGTAGTGTATTTACCATCCCAAGGGGCACGAAGCTGATAGTTCCAGATGCCTTGCAGGTTGGCCGCCTGACCACCGGGTTGTGAACTGCATATCAGCAGGTAGCGTCCGAACTGGAAGTACAGGGCAGCCATTTGCGGGTCGAAGCTGGAGCTGAATTCCTTGACGCGTACATCAGTCGGTTTGTTGGCCTGGGCATTGCGTCCTAAGTCCAGTGATACGCGGTTGAAGAACTTCTGATAGGTGTTGATGTGGGCTGCTTTACTTTTTGTATAGTTCTTGTTTACATTTGCCAGATACTTCTGTGCCGTAGCCTGGGCATTGCCGGAGACGTCTTTATAGTTCACAAAGTTGGTGCCTATGGAAACGTATAGGGTGACGCTATTGGCATTTTTCACTTGCAGGGTACTGTCCGATAATACTTCCAGCTTGCCACCACTGTTTTCTATGCGTGTGAGGGCGGTGAATTCAACTTTGCCCTCAATGCCTTCATGGTTGTTGGCTTTTCCATTCAATTGCAGTTCTTTGCGGGGAGAGATGCAGCGCACCACATTCTCTTTATACGGGGTGGTATATTTGGCAGTGAATGAGATACTCTTCTTTTGTGAGGCTGTCAGTCGGATTACCAATATCTGGTCGGGGAAAGAAGTATAGGCTTCCCGGGTATACGTCACTCCATTGGCGGTGAAACGGGTGGTGGTGACTGCTTTCTCGATGTCCAGGTCGCGATAATAATCGTTGTAGTTGCTGATTCCGTCGAAGTCCAGATGTAATGTTCCTACGGTTTGGTAAGGCATTCCATTGGCCGATTGTGAGCAGATGGTGGGACCGCAAAGAGCCTGTGCTTCCGCATTCTTACCTTCGAAGATAAGCTGGCGGATACGTGGCAGGGCATCTTTGGCTTTGGGATTGGTATTATTGTAAGGAGATCCACCCCATACGGTTTCTTCGTTCAGCTGGAATTGTTCGTGTGCGGGGTCACCGAACACCATGGCACCTATGCGCCCGTTACCTAATGGCAGAGCTTCCACCCATTGGTCTGCGGGTTTGTCGTACCATAATTTAAGTGTTTCATCTGCCTGTTGTGCCTGCACATTACTTCCTATACAGGCTGCTGCTAAGCATGCTAATAACCATTTCTTCATCATTGTTTTTCATTTTTGGTATTTCGATTGCAAGGTTAGGCAGTTTCTTGCATTTTCGGGAGTAATATCTCACTAAAAAGGAGTAAAAATGGTGTAGCACTGAGTATAGTGCACTTTTTCTTTTTACTCAAAAGCTATTGCAGCTATGTCCTTTGCCTTATCCACTATATATTTCGGATGAAATGTTTCTAACTCCGTGCGCGGGCGAAATCCCCAAGTTACACCACAAGATGTGACTTCTGCGTTGATGGCAGTTTGCATGTCTACACCGGAGTCCCCTACATAGAGGACATCTTCTTTGGTAATCTGTGTTATTTCCAGAATATCGTATACAACGGTAGGGTCGGGTTTCACGTTCACCCCTTCCCGTTGACCGAAGACGGCAGTGAAGCGTATGTTCGGGAAATAATGGGCTATCAGCTTTTCGGTGGCAGCCTGGTATTTGTTGGAAGCGACGGCCAGTTGCAGGCCTTTGGCTTGCAGTTCGTTCAGGAGTTCTGTGATGCCGGGGTAGGGACGGCTTTTGTCGGCATTATGCTGGTCGTAATAAGGCACGAACTCCTTGCGCACGCGCAAAACGTTTTCTTCTGTTCTGCTTTCTTCGGGTAAGGCGCGTTCGAACAGCTTGTTGATGCCGTTGCCAACCATGAAATTATACTCTTTTTCTTCGTGTGTGGGATATCCTAACGCAGCTAATGCGTAGTTGGTACTTTGTGCCAGGTCGGCAATGGTATTCAGAAGGGTTCCATCTAAATCGAATATAACCAGTTTCTTCATATTTCTTTAGGTGCTTTTTATTAGAGAACACAAATATAGCGCATTTCGTTCAAACAATCTGTTGATGCAGGTCAAAAGAGGAAAACTCTGTGGGGAAATTTTTGTTACCTTACGGCGTAACTTCCGTTACCTTACAGGGGAACTCTTTTTACCTCCAATGGTAACTTCATTTACATGCCGAGGTAAAGGTCGTTACAATAGGAGGTAAAGGTCGTTACAATAAGGGGTAAATGCCGTTACATACGGCGGTAAATGCTTTTATATCCTACGATAAATTGTTGGTAAATGCAATGCGTTGATATTTAGTGGTATATACAAATGAAAATTCCTCCTTACTGAAAACAAAGTCCCAATAAGGAGGAATGAATGATGATAGCTAAAGAGCTGATTTTTATTTCTTGGTGATACGGAACCAGTCAACATCCGCCCAACCGCCGTCATTGGTTGTGATGGCGGGACGTGTGCAGAATGTACCTACCTTTACGCCAATCCATTTGCCTTCTTTGGCTTGGAAAGGCTTGCCAAGCGGCTGGTATTTCTTCCCGTCGAGGCTGTAACTGAAATTGCACATTACCAGTAGGTCATGTCCGCCTTCGCTCTTGGAGATTTTCTTTCCGTCGCTGGTGAACTTTACTTTCAGGTAGATGGTATTGTCCGTCAGGTCAACCGTACCGTTCACTTCTTCCGGAGTGCCTTTGTCGGCTTTCGGGCAGGATACCTGAGAAAGAACGAGCCCTTTGTCCGTGTTTTCCAGAATCAGTCCGGCGTAGTCCATACCCATCACTACCAGTCCGGTACGTTCGCCTTTATATTTCTCTGTCGGTTTGAACGTCAGCTTCATCGTAGCGGTGAAGTTGGGAGCCGGAGCTTTCTGCAACAACAGGTTGGCAACATCGAAAAGGTTCTTATACTCTTTCACAACCGGATAAGAGTATAGGCGTACAATGCTTTGGTCACCTGCGTAATAAGCCCATTTCTCGTTGATGTTGGCGTGCCATTGCCACTGCGGAGACAGGGTATAGCCGTCAAATTCATCACTTTCCTGCGGAGTGCAGATGGGATAAGTCTTGCCTACGTTCGGTTTCTTGTAAGTCATCACGGGTTCGCCGCAACCGTCACCGTCTTTGTCGATGCCGATAACGGGCCAGTCATTCACCCATTTCATGGGTTGCAGATGTACCAGACGGCCGTAAGCGCCTACATCCTGGAAGTGGAAGAACCAGTCTTCACCGGTCGGAGTGTCTACCCATGCACCCTGGTGGGGGCCGTTAACGGGGCTGTTGCCTTGTGCAAGTACTGTTTTCCATTCATAGGGGCCGTATACGTTCTTGGAACGGAGCACTACCTGCCAACCCGTAGGAACGCCACCTGCCGGATGGAAGATGTAATAGTAACCGTTACGTTTGTAGAACTTCGGACCTTCGCAGGTCTGGTGCGCCTCATGACCGTCGAAGATGATGCGTGACGGGGTGATGGCTTTAGTGGCTTCGGCATTCAGTTCGCAGATGGTGATGACGCTTTTCAGTTCGGCGCGGCTGCCTGCATAGGCATGAACCATATACACTTTACCGTCGTCGTCCCAAAGCGGACAAGTGTCGATGATGCCTTTGCCCGGCTTCACTAGTACGGGTTCGGTCCACGGACCTTTCGGATCTTTGGCTTTCACCATGAAAGCACCCTGGTCGGGGTCTCCCCAGAAGATGTAAAACTCGCCGTTATGATGACGGATGGCGGGCGCCCATACACGGTTGCCGTGTTCGGGACGTTCGGGAGTTTCAATGGGAGGCAGTGCGTAAGGAACGGCAGCACCGATGATAGTCCAGTTCACAAGGTCTTTGGAATGGAGTATCTGGAGTCCGGGCAGACAATTGAAACTGGAGGATGTCATGTAGTAGTCGTCTCCTACACGGCAGGCGTCCGGGTCGGAATAGTCGGCATAGAGCACCGGGTTCTTGTACTTGCCGTTTCCTTGGTCGGCTACCCATACCTCGGAAACATAGTTCTTCTGCTGCGCCGCCAGTGGCAGGGCGAGCAACAGACATAGACTCATCAGGGTCTTTCTTGCTTTCATGTTTTTTTAGCTATTAGTGATTAGTTATTACTATTCTCATTCTCCTCCTCCCCCCGGAGGAGGGGAATGGAGTTACTTTTATTTGCTATGTTCATCACTTTATCACTTTCACCGTTGCCGGATGTTCCAGCTCCTCCTTCCACTCGCGGATATAGGCAAACCATGCTTCGGGCGTCTTGTAACCGAAAGTTTCTTTCATGGATGTGAATGTGATATGGTGGGTGAAGTATTTGCTGCCTTTGGCACCAATGGTGTACAGATAGTTGGCTTTGTCCTTCACTTCATCTTTTACATATTTCTGTGGTATATATGTGCCCAGTCCTACGGTTTCTTTGGCGTACTTCACTGTGTCGTTCACCGGCCAGTCCGTTCCCCAGCAGCCTATCAGGCCTTTGTGGTCGGAGTAAGAGACGGAGCCTTTGATGTCTATGACGCCGGTACAGAAGATTTCATCTTTCAGCGGTTCTGCAAAGAAAGTCTCCACAAATACGTCGCGGTGTCCGCCGTAGAGGGTGTAACGGTTGGTCATGTTCAGTTCCGAGCCCTGATACTGCCAGTCGGCTACTTCTATTTCCGAGATGGTGCGCACCGGGCCGTAGGCGATGATGCGTTCGGTGAGTGTGGCAACGGGAGTGATATGGGTTGCTTTCTTGCCGTCCCAGCCTTTCAGCGCACCCACGCCGCAACTGCCGCCTACGAGGAGAACATCATCTCCAAAACCGCGTGCCAGTTGTTCGTCGGTCGGATAGAATTGTGATTCTTTGATTTCGAAGCCTTTATTGAATTTTCCGTAGATATCAACGGTCTGTTTATGGTCGAAGTACAGACGGTAAGCCACCAACTCGGACTCGAAAGCCGGACCGTGATGATGCATCTGGTTATATATGTTGCTGGTGCCCGGAATGGTTACGGACTGCACGGGCACATGCTTGCCCCTCTTGTCGCTGACGAGCATTTCCGCATATACGCGGGCGGGATACGTCTTGTCGCTTTTGGTGGAAGACAGGGTGACGGTCAGCGTCTTTTTGCTTTTGGCAGGCAGGTCGATGACGAATGCCAGTTCGTCGGGACGGCGGTCACCGTCCAGGTCGTCCAGTTGCGAGGGGATTTCCTCGTTACCGTTCATGACCACTGCCGAGCGTACACGGAATTGGGGATTAATTTCGCTGAGTTTGATTACTACCGGTTCGTCAGCTTTCGCCTTGTTCCAGGCGTTGCTTACTTTCACCGTAAAACTCTTTTCTGCATCTTGTGCCTCTGCCACAGCAGAAAGACCGCACAATAACAGTAATACTGTAAAGATTCTCTTTCTCATGGTTCTTAAATATCTAATTAATTTGCCACAAAAGTAGTGCAAACCTCGCGTAATTCCTTTTCTATTTTGATATAAATACTGTCATCTTTGTGAGTTATTCTTTCCAACCCACCTCCTCAAAAGAACTGATTTCCAACTGTTGGGGATTGAGGCAGACGTATTTGATGCGTTGCCTCCTCCATGTATAAACAATATGTACGTTCCCGTCTTTACCTTGAATGACGGAAGGATATGAATATTGATTGATGGGCGAGTCCTCCAGTATCACGGCCGCTTTCCAGTGGATGCCATCGTCGCTGATTGCTGCATTGATAGGAGTGCGCTCTTTCCGCTTTCCTTTGATGTAACGGTAGTGGTTGTAGACCAATAAGTGGCGTCCGTCTTTCAGCGTGACTCCATCAATGCCGGAGTTATTGTTCGGCAAGTCGATGAATGTTACTTCGCTCCAGGTCTCCCCGTTATCCTTGCTCCAGGTAGTGGCAACCGAGCCGTTGTTCTGGGTACGGCATAAAGCCTGTAACCTTCCGTCGGCATGCACCAGAATCGTGGGCTGGATAACTTGTATCGTCCTGTGGTTCCGGTTACTGATTTTCACCTTGTCCGTTTCTATAATTTCGGCTGCGGGTATCGGCCCGGTCTTCCGCCAGGTCTTTCCTGCATCATCGCTGATTTCAAAATGAATCCGCCAGCCGTTTTCATCTTCCGTGCTGCTGGGGCAAATCATCCGTTTGCCTATCCACACCGGCTTGTTCTTGATGGGGCCGAGGAAACCTTCGGGCAGTGCGCTGGATTTACTCCAGGTCTTTCCTCCGTCTTTCGACGTGACGACGTGGCCGCTCCATCCGGCTACGTTGACACCTATCTTATAATAAAGTTGTAATTCTCCTTTAGGCGTTTCCGTCAGTACGGGGTTCCAGCAGGCATATTTGGTTCCGTCCAATACACCGTCCGCCACCATCTGCGGTTCTGTCCAGCCTTTCTTGGTTTTCCGGCTGACCCAGATGCAGCAATCGGGATTCTTCTCTTTCGTACCTCCGAACCAGGCGGCTACTACTCCATGACGCCCTTCTACGATAGTAGCGGCATGGCTTTCGGGGAAGGGTGGCTTCCGGCAGATGAATGCATCTTCCAGTATTCCTTTTCGTCCTTTTCCGTATGCAAGGTTCTTTTGTCCCCGGAAACTATACTCTCCCGAACCTATCCTGCAAACAGTATATCCGTCTTCCCGGCGAAGTATCTGCAAACCTTCGGATAGCTTCAATGCCTTGCCGTTTTCGGTGAGGGCATCCGTATCTTCGTTGGGGAGCCATATAGTGGCTGTGCTGTTGGCGGGTACACTGATTTCCCAGGAATATCCGGTATCTGTCTGCGACCAGTTGCTTGTCACTTTTCCGTAAGGGGTGATGTGGGAAGCATGGATGAATCCTACTTCTTCGAGTTCAAAGGCGGGCTTCATGCAGATTTCCTTAAAACCGGGGGCGGCACTCTGGATGCCTGCCAGGTGTTGGTAACAATAAGGAAGAAGGTCGCCCAGCAGCATGACGTGGTTGCCGCTGTTCATGGCCGGGTTGGCGGTGTTGCCATTCCATAACTCCCAAATAGTAGTGGCTCCGTTAGCCACCATGTAACCCCATCCGGGATATCGGGTATGTGTAGCCAAGACGTATGCTACGTCTGTACGTCCCATCTTTACAAGTTCCCTCATCAGCCATTGCACGCCGATGACTCCGCACTGGACGGTGGCGTTATAATAATCCACCGTTTTGTGGATGATTTGCCGGGCAACCGTTTCCTTCTTTTCGTCCGGCACCATATCGAATGCCAGCGGAAGCAGGTTGGCCGTTACGGTATTGTTGCTGTAACATTGTTCTTCATCATTCCAGAAAGTTCGGTTAAAACCTTCTTTGACCAGTTTCGCCAGTTCCTGATATTCCTGAATATCCTGTTCTAAATGCTGCAACCGGGCGAAAGCCGTCATGCATTGCAGCAATTTGTAATAATAGGCGGTTGCTATCAGTTTGCCGTCGGTGATGCGTGCCGGGTCTTTGGAGTGGATAAGTTCCGGAGACTCCGGCGGGAGACACCAGTCGCCATAACGGTCGCGGGTGATGATATGCGATTGGTTCATGAACTCCTTGCGCATGTGCTCCATCCATAATTTCATGGCGGGATAATGCTTGCAGATAGGTCCTGTATTGCCGTACTGCTCATACAGCGTATTGCTGATGAAAATGAATGTGGACGGCCAGGTCACATTGTCTGTGTAATAGTAATAATAAGCCGGGACTACATCGGGGATGCAGCCATCTTCGCGTTGCGCATCGCGGATATCGTCCATCCACTTGGCATACAACGGGCCGTTTTCCATCAGGAAACTTTCTCCCAGCGCTCCGGTGGTATGGTCGCCGAGCCAGGGCTGGCGCTCGTCGCGTTGAGGACAATCCAGCGGTATACCTTTGTAATTGCCGCGGATGCCCCAGAAGGCATTCTTTACCAATTGGTTCAGGACGGGATTGTCACATTCGAATGTGCCGGTGATGGGCATGTCGTCGTTGACGACTTCTCCCACAAAGTTTGCGAGGGTGGGAGTGCCGGGAAACTCGCTGATTTCCACATACCGGAAACCGTGATAAACAAAGCGGGGAGCCCATTCTTCGAGGGCTTCACCTTTCAGAATATAAAGGTCGGTTGCTTTCGCATCCCGTAAATTGGCGGTATAGAGTTCGCCGTTTTCCTGTAAGGTTTCGGCAAAGCGCAGGCGCACGGAGTCTCCGGCGTTTCCTTTGACTTTGAGGCGCAGCCAGCCCACCATGTTTTGTCCCATATCGAGAATGTAACCTTTGGCGGATTTGCGGATGGTCTGCGGACTTATTCTTTCCACTACCTTGATACCCGGAATCATTTGTCCGCGCGGATAGCCGGAAGGAATGGAAACGCGCTCCGCCTGCAACCAACGGCTGTCGTCATAGCCGGGTTCCGCCCATTTCCCTAATTCTTTGCGGGCATCATACTCTTCACCGTCAAACTCATTGTTACTGCGGATAGGGCCGTCGGCTGTCAGTTTCCAGTCGGTATTCGTTTCAATGGTTTGCCGGCTGCCGTCGGTATATTCCACTATCAGGTTCATCCGTACTTTGGGATAGCCGAAGTTATGAATCTTATAGGTACGGTAGTTCTGGCGCATGAAGTGGTAGCGGCCGTTACCCAGGGTAATACCTATGGCGTTATCGGCTTCCGGACGGAGCAAATCCGTCACATCGTAGCTGTTATAGAATACGGTCTTCCGGTAGTCGGTAGGGGCAGGAGCCAGTACAAGGTCACCAACCCGCTTTCCGTTGATGAGACATTCGTAGACACCCAGGCCGCTGATGTGGAGGGTGGCCTCTTTTATTGTTTTGTTTAGCTTGAATTCTTTGCGCACGTACCGGGCGGACAGACGTGAGAACATGGTTTCGCTATCCCATGACATAGGTTTGTCGATGCCTATCCAGCGTCCTTTCCAACGGGTTTCTCCCATCAGTCCCATTCCCCAGAAAGCAGTTTCACTCCAGGCGGTTTCGGCCTTATTGGTCGTTACGGATACTTTCCAGTAATAGCGTTTGTTGGGTTGCAGGGCAGGGCCCTGGTAGTTTATCCAGACGGATGCGTCGGAACGCACCTCACCGGAGTCCCATACATCCGCCTGATTCTTGTTTAACAGTTCCGGGGAGGAGGCAACCAACAGACGATAAGCCGTCTGCATCACGTTGCGTTGCTCGCTTTGGAGCCGCCAGCTGAAACGCGGTTGAGGGGTGTCCAGACCTAAGGGATTAGTCAGTTGTTCCGTGCGGAGGTCTGTTATGAAAAGAGTATCGCCCTGTGCTGCTTGAGTAAACAGACAACACAGAGCGAACAGTATGATTACTTGTTTTTTCATACACCAACGGTATTACGCATATCCGATTATAAATCGATGTTCAATGCCTTAGCTGCCGAGTTGTTATAGGTTTTTCCGTTTACTTTCAAGTCTTTGGCCTGTTTCACCTGCAATGCCTTGCCTTTTGTCTCTACCTTTACATTCTCGATAGATACGTTTTCGGCTTGGCTGATGACGATACCTTCTTTGGCATCCGTAATCACAACATCCTTTACATGTACGTTGCGGATAGGCATTTCCGGCAGACCGTTGAAGAACATGGCACGTCCGGCACCTTTACAAGTTACATTCGTGATATGGATGTCGCGGAAAGCGGGAGTTTCTTCCGTTACGGGTGGAACAGACGATTTCATTCTGCCTGCCAGGTCAGCTTCCGTTTCTTCACCGGCAGCCTTGCCGCCATAGAAGAGGTCGAAAAGCAATGCTTCGTGCGGAATATCGATCATGTTGATGTTGTGGATATAAATACCTTCAACCACACCACCGCGTCCGCGGGTACTCTTGAAACGCAGACCTACATCTGTGCCGAGGAACGTGCAATCCGTTACATATACATTCTTTACGCCGCCCGACATTTCGCTACCTACCACGAAACCGCCATGTCCGTGCAATACGGTGTTGTTCTTTACAATAACATTCTGGCAAGGCTCGCCACGTCTGCGACCGTCCTTGTCTTTACCGGACTTGATACAGATAGCGTCATCGCCCGCGTCAAAGATGTTGTTGACAATCAGTGCATTCTTGCAGGATTCCAAGTCCAGTGCATCGCCATTCTGCGAATACCAGGGATTGAATACTTTTACATTATGAATGGTGATATGTTCGCATGACAGCGGGTGCAGACACCAGCTGGGGGAGTTCTTGAAGGTAACGCCTTCCAATAATACTTTCTTGCTCTTCACGATATTCAGCAATACCGGACGCAACCACGGGCGGATTTCATTCCATTCTTCATCCGTATTAATTCCTTCCGGATTATTGAAATCTTTGGTAGCCATAGCCCCTTTCAAAGCTCCGGCAGTGGGGTACCAGATGCTGCCGGATTCATCGACAACACCTCCCGAATTTACCAGGCTACTCCATTGACCTGAAGTCAGTTTGCCTTTCTTTACCGGACGCCAGCTATCACCCGAACCATCGAATACACCCTGTCCTGTAATAGCGATATTTTCAGCATTCCATGCAGAAATCGGGGATTGGCAACGACGGGTGTCCAGTCCTTCAAAAGATGTCTTTATAATAGGATAAGCCTCGAAGTCATCAGTGAACAATACCAGCGCGTTCGTCTCCGTGTATAGATTAACGTTGCTCAGCAGTTCGATAGGACCGGTCAGCCACAAGCCTTCGGGGATAACCACTTTACCGCCTCCTTTGGCATTGACTGCTTTGATTGCGTCGTTGATAGCCTTGGTATTCAGTACGATACCGTCTCCTTTGGCTCCAAAATCTACAATACTGACTGTATAGTCCGGAAATGTAGGTTGTTCCACTTTCGGCATATCGAAGGGTAAATTCTCATAGATACTATCATCTATATAATCTCCGTTTTGGGCGTTTACCACGTTCTGGACGGGTAGCAACGGGAGGGTTAGTGCAGTAAGCACCAATAGTCTTTTGATAAATGTGTTCATCCGTGATACTATATTTAATTATGAATTATAAACTATAAATTATTAATTAACAGGTCTTTTCCTTAACTCTCAACTCTCCATTCTCAACTCTTCACTTCTTTAATTATTATCCTCCCGCAAGCGGCTCTCCCGAGTGGCTTGCGAAAGAAATAATAAATGATTCATGTTAACCTAATTCTAACCTTAAATAAATATTATGAAAAAACCTCTTAATTACCGTTTGCAAATGTATCGGGCTTTAGCCTAAACCATGTGCACAATTTGTTGGTTTAGGTGGATTTTTTGTGGTTTTGGCCTTTTCTTTGCACTCTTTCGGGGATTTTTATGCAGAAAGTTCATATCTTTAAATAAGATAGGCGGCATTTCAGCAAAGCAAAAATAAGCGAGCTTATTTTGCTATGCGTTCAATTTGCACTATCTTTGCGGCCTCAAAAAACAGTAAACGAGGGGACAAGATACAAGTTAACGAGGGAGTATGCATCGATGCGGCGCCTTGTTTACTTCTCTACTGAAACCTCGTCAACTTTAATATTATAGGTATGAGTTACAATTTGTTGAAAGGAAAAAGAGGCATTATTTTCGGTGCTCTGAATGAGCAGTCCATTGCCTGGAAAGTAGCGGAAAAAGCAGTAGAAGAAGGTGCAACGATCACCTTGTCAAACACTCCGGTAGCGGTTCGCATGGGCGAAGTATCTGCACTGGCAGATAAATTACAATGCGAAGTTATTCCCGCAGATGCTACAAGCGTAGAAGATTTGGAAAATGTATTCAAGCGTTCCGTAGAAGTGCTGGGCGGTCAGATTGACTTTGTGCTCCACTCTATCGGTATGTCTCCCAATGTTCGCAAGAAACGCACGTATGATGATTTGGATTATGATATGTTGGACAAGACCCTTGATATTTCCGCTGTGTCTTTCCATAAGATGATACAGGCTGCCAAGAAGTTGAATGCGATTGCAGATTACGGTTCAATCCTTGCATTGAGTTATGTGGCTGCACAACGCACGTTCTATGGTTACAACGATATGGCAGATGCCAAAGCATTGTTGGAGTCCATCGCACGTAGCTTCGGCTATATCTATGGTCGTGAACACAATGTACGCGTCAATACCATCTCTCAGTCACCGACTATGACGACTGCCGGTTCGGGAGTGAAGGGTATGGATAAGCTGTTTGACTTCGCCAACCGTATGTCTCCGCTGGGCAATGCATCAGCCGATGAATGTGCCGACTACTGTATCGTGATGTTCTCCGACCTGACCCGTAAGGTGACTATGCAGAACTTGTTCCATGACGGTGGTTTCTCCAGCGTAGGTATGAGTCTGCGTGCCATGGCCACTTATGAAAAGGGGCTGGATGAATATATGGATGAAAATGGAAACATTATTTACGGTTAGGCCGTAAAAGTTAATAATGAAAGAATGAATAATGAAAGGCTGATTGCTTCCATTTTTAATTCTTTCATTCCTTTCCTTCCTCTTTCATTTTTTAATTCTTTCATTTCTTAATTTATGACTCCTGCTCTTTATCTTTTGCCCGTCACATTGGGCGATACCCCTGTTGAAACCGTGTTGCCTTCCTATAATAAGGAGGTCATACTTGGTATTCGTCATTTCATTGTAGAAGATGTGCGTTCGGCGCGCCGCTTCCTGAAAAAGGTGGATCGGGAGATAGATATTGACGCGCTGACTTTTTATCCGCTGAACAAGCATACATCACCCGAAGATATTTCCGGTTATCTGAAACCGTTGATAGCAGGGCAATCTATGGGAGTAATATCAGAAGCCGGTTGTCCGGCAGTGGCCGATCCGGGAGCGGATGTCGTGGCAATTGCCCAGCGGAAGAACCTGAAAGTGGTTCCATTGGTGGGACCGTCTTCCATTATCCTGTCTGTCATGGGATCGGGATTCAACGGGCAAAGCTTTGCCTTTCATGGTTATCTTCCCATCGAACCGGGCGAACGTGCCAAAAGACTGAAGGTCCTCGAACAACGGGTGTATAGCGAACAACAGACGCAACTTTTCATTGAAACGCCTTATCGTAATAATAAGATGGTGGAGGATATCTTGCAGAACTGCCGCCCGCAAACCAAACTTTGCATTGCTGCCAACATTACGTGTGAAGGAGAGTATATCAAGACCAAGACAGTGAAAGAGTGGCAAGGGAAAGTCCCAGACCTCTCTAAAATTCCTTGTATTTTTCTTTTGTACAAATAACTTCTTTCAGATGCTCGTATTCGTTCTCAAAGCAGCAGCTGAAGAAGTTCTTGCCTAAATTGTGTTCTATCTGCTGGAAAGTCCAGAGCTTTCCGTCCTTTATTTGCTTATCCCGTAAAAGGTTGTCATCTTCTATCTCGATGAGAAAGAGATAGATAAGCCGGTTTGTCACCTTGTTCTCAAAGTGATACATGATGTTGAACTGCAAATCCTGTATCGGTGCTTGTGGAAATGCCTGTTTCATAAGGCGGACAATGCTTTGTTCCAAAGTTTCTCCGTATAAGAGGTAACACTCCATCGGTATGTCGGTTTTCCCCCGTTCGAGGATGCAGCGTTGCGGACGCGGACGCAGATACAACATCCCGTTATGGGATACGGCAATGCGGACCACCGGGTTGATATATTCGTTCTTCCGGTTGATGGCGTCTACTGCCAGGCTCCTTCCGATAACATCTCCTTTCGTGTTGACGATGGGCACGAAGGCTGTATGTTCCATCATGATGTTGAAATAGAGAATGCCGAACTGGTTGAACAGTATACTCAGTATGAATACGGCAGGCGGGCAAAAACGGAACAGAACGTCGCGGGTCGTATCACTCAGCGGGCCGGGCAGAAGAATCGCAATGAAGATTGTCAGGAAGTGGATAAAGGCAATAATGATAACCACCCGTGTAGAAACGATGGCGGACTCCGCCCCTTGTGCAAAAAGCTGTTTGCAACATTTCTTTGATTGCGAAATCTGATGGGCAAGGAATCTTTTCCGATTCAGGAAGATAACGACAATCGGTATGAGAGCACTGATTTCCAACGTCAGCGGAAACATCTCACGAGTGCAGATATCACCAAACAGAAGGGTCGTTAGGGTTAGCAGCAGCAGCATCCCCGTGGTGCCGTAAAGCAGAAAGTTGGGAATCCTTGCACCTTTATTCCATAACGTATATAAACTATAAAGAGCCCCTACACCTGCACCAATGTAGATGGAAATGTCTTGCGTTATAAATTCGCATAATATTATTGATACGATAACGGGGATAAATCCCAAAGACATATTGAACTTAGATGATAGAACTCCTTTTTTAGACATTGCTGACTTTATTTTGTCGTTATCTTATCATAACAAATAAACATAGCAATTGGTTTTTATTTCGTTTCTTTTTTATAAAATCGGATTTGTTTCTCGGCATGATAGGAGGAGCGTACCAAAGGTGCACTTTCTACCTGGTCGAAGCCTTTGGCTAAACCGATTTCTTTATAAGAAGCGAATTGTGCAGGAGTAACATACTCTGCCACAGGATAATGATTGTGCGAGGGTTGCAGATATTGGCCAATGGTCAGTATCTGGCAACCTGCCCGGCGCAGGTCGTCCATCAGTTCTTCCACTTCTTCCGGAGTCTCTCCCAGTCCTACCATGATACCCGATTTGGCGGTTGTTCCGCTGTCGGCTATCTGGCGTATCACTTCCAGGCTCGTATCATAACGGGCTGCACTACGCACCAGTGGGGTGATGCGTTTCACTGTTTCCATGTTATGGGAAATAATTTCCGGACAAGCCTCTATTACCTGCGCAATCCACTCCTTCTTTCCCTGGAAGTCCGGGATAAGCACTTCGACCGTGGTTTCGGGATTCAGTCGTTTGATTTCCCGGATAGTATGCGCCCAGTGTGCGGCTCCGAGGTCGGGCAAGTCGTCCCGGTCTACGGAGGTGATGACTGCGTGGGACAACTTCATTAGGGATATGGATTCTGCCACGTGCGTGGGTTCCTCCGGGTCCAGTGGAAGCGGTCTGCCCGTCCGGGTATTGCAGAACTTGCAGCAACGGGTGCAGATGTCACCGCCTATCATGAAGGTGGCGGTTCCTTTCCCCCAGCACTCTCCCATGTTGGGGCAACGGCCACTGCTGCAAATGGTGTGCAGGCAGTGGGAGTCAACGATACGTTTGGTTTCGGTGTACCGTTCGTTGGCTCCTATACTTATTTTAAGCCATTCGGGTTTACGTACTCTGTCTTTCATAATAGTGTGATTTATATTCACCACAGATTACACGGATTGACATAGATTTCTTTATTTCTAATCTCTTCAATCTGTGTGAATCCGTGTAATTCGTGGTGATTCTTAAAGGTTGGTTTCAAAGAAGTTCGTCAGCTTCGTATACAGGTGGTAACGGGTGTTGCCGCCATAGATACCGTGATTGCGGTTGGTATAAACCTGCATATCAAACTGCTTGTTCAGTTGCACCAGATGTTCGGCATATTCCGCGCAGTTTTGGAAGTGGACATTGTCGTCCGCCATGCCATGAATTAACAGCAGGTTGCCGTTCAGATTGTTGGCACGTGTGAAGGCGGAAGAACTTTTATATCCTTCGGCATTTTCTTTCGGAGTACGCATGAAGCGTTCGCCATAGATGGTATCATAATAATTCCAGTCGGTTACGGCAGCTACGGCAACTCCGGCTTTGAAGACGGGAGTACCTTCGCTCATGCTCATGATGGTCATATATCCGCCGTAGCTCCATCCCCAGATGCCGATACGGTTTTTGTCTACGTATGGCTGGCTACCCATATACTGGGCGGTTGCCACCTGGTCTTTCGCCTCTTTTACACCCAGGTTGAGGTAGGTGCATTTCTCGAATTCCGCACCGCGTCCGCCTGTTCCGCGTCCGTCTACGCAGACGACGATGAAACCGCGGCTTGCCATGTAAGTCTCCCAACTGATGCTCCATGTGTCGAGCACTTGCTGGGAACCGGGACCACTGTATTGATACAGAAGTACGGGATATTTCCCGGATGCGGAGAAATCTGTCGGCTTCATCATCCAGCCGTTCAGCGTTACGCCGTCCTGTGTCTGGAAGGTGAAGAATTCTTTTTGAGGTACCTTGTATTTCGCCAAGGTCTGTTTCAACGCGTCGTTAGTGACCAGTGTGCTCAATACTTTACCCGTATTGTCATTCAGAGTGATGACGGTAGGAGTACTCAGATTGGAATAACGGTTCATGTAGTACTTCATGTCCGTGCTGAACTGTGCGCTGTTGATACCTTCCTGTGCGGAAAGCTTGGTCTTTTTTCCCTTGCGGTCTATCTTGTACACAGCCTGGCGGAGCGGACTTTCTTCATTGCTGACGTAATAGAAACTGTCATCATCGGCACTCCAACCTAAGAAGTTCTTCACCTCATAGTTTCCGGCAGTGACTTGCTTAATCAGATTGCCGCCCATGCTGTACCAGTACAGATGATTATAACCGCTTTTTTCGCTCAGATAGCTGAAGTTCTCGGGATAGAAAATGATATTGTCGAATACATTCTCCTTGATATACGCATCGCTTTCGTCACGCAACACCTGTTTGCAAACCGTGGAACGGGGATCTCCGAAATACATATCCAGACGATTCTGATGACGGTTCAGTGTGATGATGGCCAGTTTATTGGGATCTTGCGTGAAACGGATGCGCGGGATGTAGCCGTCAGCATCCATAGGTACCTGCATCTTACGGGTCACTTTCGTCTTGATGTCAAAGGTATGTACGGATACCTTTGAATTGGTTTCTCCGGTTTTGGGATATTTATAGGTGTAGTCGCCCGGATATTTCTCAAAGGCTGAGATATGGGGATTGCTTCCGGCAAAGATAGGGAAGCTGTAAGAAGGCACGTCCGTCTCGTCAAAACGGGTATAAGCCAGCATTTTGCTGTCGGCGCTGAATTCCAGGGCACGGTTGAAGGAGAATTCTTCCTCATACACCCAGTCGGGAATGCCGTTCAGTACGGCATTGCGTTTGCCGTCTTCCGTAACCTGGCTTTCGCTGTTGCCATACAGGAACTTCACGAGATAGATATTATTGTCCCGCACAAAGGCAACCATCGTTCCGTCCGGTGAGAATACCGGTACTTGCTGCGGGCCGCCGTCGGACAGTTTCTCTACTATATTGTTGATTTCTCCGTTGACGTTCCGTTTCAGACTATATATATAATGTATAGCGGTGTAAGAACGGCGATAGATCGGAGTCGTTTCCGTAGCGATGAGCAGTTTGCTGCCGTCCGGCGAGAAACTGTAGCTGTCGAACTTCTTGAAAGGACATTCGCGGGCGGTAGCGGCATCAAACAGTACTTCTACCTGTTTCCCCGTCTTGAAGGAATATTTGATAATCTGCGTTCCTTCTGCATTCATTTGTGAATAGTGTTCTCCGTCTCCGGGAATGGGAATCACTCCGTAAATGTTTTCGGCACGGAATTTGCCCGATACAATGTCTTTTAAGTCGAGTGCCTGACCGCCTTGCGCGAAACCTGCCAATGTGCAGAGGCAAAGGAGAATTGCAATACTTATCTGTTTCATAATTCTGATTGATTTCTTTGAAGGGCAAATATAGGGATAAAAACTGAAAAAAGGTTCTGAAGTAAGGGCAAAACCGCTGCGGTAGTTAACTAAGCCATATACTGTCCAGATGTTAGCCATAGTCTTGTTAGGAGTGAGGATAGAATCATCGGCATTGATTGTAGGAATCATTGGCATTGATTGTAGGAATCATTGGCATTGATTGTGGTCATCATCCGTATTGATGGTACCCATCATCCGTATTGATGATACCCATCATCCGTATTGATGATATACCCACTCCCGGCCTTACCCTGTCTCCCTTCCGGGCACAACCCATTACCGTCCTATAAGAAAAGCCCGTCCAGCTTTGTGGGGGCAAAGCTGAGGCGGGCTACCGTCACTCATAGATGATGATTAGGGCCGTCTTTAAAATTTAGAGGATTTTTACTTTCTTCTGATATTCGGCAATGGCAGCGTCCAGGCGTTCGTGTGCCGTGGTGTCACCCGGGACGTTATGTGACGGATGGATATACAGATGTACGCCGCGGTCTGCCAGAATTTCGGCAACGGTGGTGATGGTCATCCACACCATGGTCACGAAACTGAGGGTAGACAACGGACCTACCTTGTCGAAGTGGTTCTTCAGAGGCACGGAAGCGTCTACCAAAGGCACGCACGAGTCAACCACGATGTCCGCAAGCTGGAACAGGTTTTTACCGCTGGAATGACGGCTTGCCTTATCGCCCGTTTCTCCGGCCGAACCGTAAACAATCACTTTCATTCCGTGCTTTTTAGCTTCCAGTGCCACGTCGATATTCACCGCATTAATGCCTGTATGGGAGAAAATCCAGAGGCAATCTTTGGAATCAAAATCATAATTTTTCATGATTGCTTGTCCGTAGCCCTCGGTTCTTTCCAGGAAAAGGAACTGATGGATACCCATCTGGCCGATGATCTGCGTAAAGAATGTCAGTGGAAGTTCGCACAGAGGATGGAAACCTACGAAGCTACCGATGCGCGGATACATTTCTTCGACAGGGATAGTGGCGTGACCGCATCCGAACGTGTGTACCCAACGTCCTGCTTCAATAGAGTCTGCCATCGCGGTGGCTGCCTTTTTGATATTCTCCAATTGCGTGGCTTCCAGCTTTTCCATGATGCCATGCGCGTTTTTTAACCATTCTAATGCTAACATAATTTTTTTGTTTTTAAGGGGGTAAATAAATTCTTTTATCTGAGTGAACGTTTAAACAGTAGGAGCATGATGAGCAGGGAGGCGATCATCATGTAAGGGTATACTACGATGCCATATCCTTGTGAGATGATTCCCGTGAGGCTGTTCAGCAACGTCTGTCCGATGAGGGCGATGACGAGTGCCACGCTGAAAGCCGTTCCCGAGAGGGAAGCGTACCGGCTGCCGATGATGCTGAGTATGACGGGGAACGTAGATGCCAGTCCGGCGCCAATCAGCACCATACCTATGGCGGCACGTGCGAATCCGGGTGAGAAGGTCAATAGCGCGAAGCCCACGGCAGCCGTAATCAGACTGGTGCGGAGAACCGTCTCCTGCCGTATCTTCTTGAACAGGACTACCAGCAGCAGGCGGGCAACGGTCAGCCCGGCCACCATGCAGGTCAGTGCCATGAGCGCCCGGTTTTCGGGAATGCCGGTTGTTTGTCCCAGATAGAGCGTGGTCCAGTTGTTGCATACACCTTCAATGCCGCTTTGAAAGAACAGGATGAAGCTGAGCAACAGCAGGCTGCTTTCTTTCAACAGTCCCAATCCTTCCTTCATAGGAAATCCTTGCGGCTGTTTGGGGGCGGGGAAGCGTACACCGAGGCAGAAGAGGATGCCTGCCAGCATCACGACACCCGTACCTTGCAGTATGATTTCAAAAGAGTAGTGTTCGGACAGAAAGCTCAGCAACACCGGAATACCCAATGCTCCGATGCCATAGAACGCTCCGAGCAAGCTGAGGCGCGAACCTTTTTCCTTTTCGTTGGAGATGTCCGCTACCAGTGCATTCGTTTCACCGTTCAGGATGCCGCCCCCCAGTCCGATGCCGATGATGGAGAGTTGCAACAACGGAATGCTTGTGAAGAAAGCGATACCTTCCAGTCCGAGCAGCACAACCAGGCAACTGAGCAATAGCAATGCCTTGTGTCCGAAGCGGTCCACGATAGGACCGAACAACAGGGAACCTCCCAACAGGCCGAGAGGCAGGAACGTCACCAATGCGGTGGCTTGGAGGTTGTCCAAACCCAGTTTGGCGGTGAGGGATGGCAATACCGACCCCAGCGTAATCATCGAAATGCCAAAGAAACACATACCGATGCACGCAGCCGTAAATACCAGATTCTTTTTGTAACTACTCATATAAATGCTTTTTGATGGCAAGAAAAGCGGCTCCTATCAGTCCGGCATTGCCGGCTAAGTGAGAGGCTACGAATTCCACCTGCTTGATACTGAGCGGTTGCGCCCATTTGCAGGCTTCCTTGTAGATGTCGTCGATGAAGATACCGGCGGGGCCAAATACACCACCGCCCCAGATTATCTTTTGCGGATTGAGCAGGCTGACAATGTTGGCGGACGCCATTCCCCACATTTCTATGGCTTTGTGCAGTACAGAGGCTGCAATCGGATCTTTCTCGTTGTATGCGCTGAATACGTCATAAGCGGAAATGCGGCTGATGGGTTTCTGGCGGAGGCGGCCTTTATAGGCCTTGTTTGCCCGGACGGCATCCCGCACTCTGGCTCCGATGCCATTGCCCGAAGCATAATATTCAAAGCAGCCGCAGGCATCGTATTCTTCTTTATAAGGCGGTTGCAGTGCCATCCAGCCTGTGGCGCCGATGATGTCGCTTGCGCCGTGCAACACGTGTCCGTCGATGATGATGCCTGCCCCGATGCCGGTTCCTACGGCGATGAATACTGCGCTGTGGCAGTCTTTGGCGGCTCCTTGCCACATTTCGCCGTACATGTAGCAAGTGCGGTCGCTGTCGATGTAGATGTCGATATCCGGTGCGGTCACGGTGCGCAGCACTTCTTGTAGCGGATAGTTTTCCCAGCCGGGGATATTGGGTGCCCATACGCGTCCCGTTTGTGAGTAGACTATGCCGGGCACGCATACACCGATACCGTCAATCTGGATACGGCTTCTGTGGGCAATTGTCAGAAGCTTGGCAAGGATTTCTGCTGCGAGTTTGCCCACTTCGTGTCCGGTTCTTCCTTTCAGCAAACGCTTCCGGTTGAACAACATACTTCCGTCGGGGAGGAAAATAGCACTTGCTATTTTGGTGCCGCCTATGTCGAGAGCGATGGTAGCCATGGTGGTTATAGTATTTATTAGGTTGATCTATCAAGGTTTTAGGCAAAGCTATGAATTTATTTCGTTTTCCATGCTTGAAAGGGAAGGAAAATGTGTGCAAAATACGTCACTAATCACTAAAATATATTTAATATATTCAACTTGGAGTGTATATTTGTTATTGTATATGGTTGTTAATCAGTGTTTGAAACATTTTTTAATACAGCCTAAAAATGTGTGATTTGTGTTTGTTAACAATTAAGACAGGAGTAGTTCTCAGTGAGGCAGGCCCTTTCTTTGTGCGATTCGTGTAATTTGTGTTCATTCAGCAGCTTTATCCCGAAGAAAAATCTTATTTTTGTCATTAAATAACTGATATATGGATTCCACACCTATATTATATAATGAGTTTCCACTCTTCCTGAAACGTTATTTTCCGTATAAGGTACAGAAAATATCGCTCAATGCCGGGTTCACCTGTCCTAATCGGGATGGTTCCAAAGGTTATGGCGGTTGTACTTATTGCAATAATCAGACTTTCAATCCCGAATATTGCCGTACCGAGAAATCCGTCACGCAGCAATTGGAAGAAGGCAAAGTCTTTTTCTCACATAAGTATCCCGAAATGAAATATCTTGCTTATTTTCAAGCATATACCAATACTTACGGTGAGCTGGAAGCCTTGAAACGAAAGTATGAGGAGGCGCTGACAGTCCCCGACGTCGTAGGACTGGTCATTGGCACACGTCCGGACTGCATGCCGGATGCCTTACTGCATTATCTGGAAGAAATGAACAAACGCACCTTTTTATTAGTTGAATACGGCATCGAAAGTACCAATGACGCAACGCTTCACCGCATTAATCGTGGGCATACCTATCAGGACACGGTAGATGCCGTCGAGCGTACCGCTGCCTGTGGCATCCTTACCGGTGGACACGTCATACTGGGACTTCCGGGAGAGACGCATGACGAACTGGTGACCCAGGCTTCCGTCTTGTCCCGCTTGCCGCTTACCACTCTGAAGATGCATCAGTTGCAGCTGATACGCGGTACCCGCATGGCACATGAATACGAACAGCATCCCGAAGATTTCCAACTGTTCGATGTGGAAGAATATATTGACTTGGTGGTGGACTACATAGAGCATCTTCGTCCCGATTTAGTACTGGAACGCTTTGTCTCACAGTCTCCTAAAGAATTGTTAATAGCACCCGACTGGGGACTGAAAAATTATGAATTTAACCATCGTGTGCAAAAAAGAATGCGTCAGCTTGGCGCTTATCAGGGAAAGAAATATGAAATGTGAGAAAAAAAACTTATTTTTGCGGCTGTTTAAATGTGGAATCAATCTAAATAAAGAAGTATTATGAACCAAAAGACAATGATAAAAGGAAAAATACACTACGTAGGAGTGAATGACCGCAACAAGCATTTGTTTGAAGGCCTGTGGCCGTTGCCTTACGGGGTGTCCTATAACTCTTATCTGATAGATGACGAAACTGTAGCGCTGATTGATACGGTAGATGCCTGTTACTTTGAGGTATATCTCCGGAAGATAAAAAGCATTATTGGCGAACGCCCTATCCAATATCTGATAATCAATCACATGGAACCCGATCACTCCGGTTCTATCCGCCTGATTAAGCAGCATTATCCCGATATCATCATCGTAGGCAATAAACAGACTTTCGGCATGATTGAGGGTTACTATGGCGTGACGGGTGAACAATACGTTGTAAAAGACGAGGATTTCCTGGCACTGGGACATCATAAACTGCGTTTCTACCTGACACCGATGGTGCACTGGCCCGAAACCATGATGACTTTTGACGAAACGGAAGGCGTGCTTTTCTCCGGCGACGGATTCGGTTGTTTCGGTACGTTGGACGGCGGTTTCCTCGATACCCGCATCAATACAGACCGTTATTGGGACGAGATGGTGCGTTATTACTCCAACATTGTAGGTAAATACGGTTCTCCGGTGCAGAAGGCTTTGCAAAAGTTGGGCGGACTGCACATCACCACCATTTGTTCTACTCATGGCCCCGTCTGGACGGACTATATAAATAAGGTGATAGGCATTTATGACAAACTGAGCCGTTATGCTGCGGACGAAGGTGTGGTGATAGCCTATGGCTCTATGTACGGTCATACGGAACAGATGGCGGAAGCGATAGCTGCCGAACTCTCAGCGCAGGGCATCAAGAATATCGTGATGCACAATGTGAGCAAGAGCAATCCTTCCTATATAATTGCTGATATCTTTAAATACCGTGGACTGATTATCGGCAGCCCTACTTATAGCAACCAGATTTATCCGGATATAGAATCTTTGCTCTCTAAGATACTGGTACGCGAAGTGAAAGGCCGCTATCTGGGCTACTTCGGTTCGTTCACCTGGGCGGGTGCCGCGGTGAAGCGTATGGCTGAGTTCGCCGAGAAAAGCAAGTTCGAAATCGTGGCCGACCCGGTAGAGATGAAGCAAGCGATGAAGGACATCACTTACGAACAGTGCGAACACCTGGCACGTTCTATGGCAGAGCGCTTGAAGAAAGACAGGGAAGGTAATGATTAATTGTTAAATATTAATTATTAAATATGAATAGCCATGTGGCGTCACAGCGCAGCTGATTAACATTTTATATTTAATAGTTTATAATTGAATACGTTTATTAACCTGATAAAAAACAATCACAATGAGACTAATCATCCAACCGGATTATCAATCCGTATCTAAGTGGGCTGCCCATTATGTGGCCGCTAAAATTAAGGCAGCTAATCCGACTCCTGAAAAACCGTTTGTTTTGGGTTGTCCTACCGGTTCATCACCACTCGGTATGTACAAGGAGTTAATCGACCTGAACAAGAAAGGTATTATTTCTTTCGAGAATGTGGTTACTTTCAATATGGACGAGTATGTAGGTTTGCCCAAAGAACATCCCGAAAGCTATTACTCTTTCATGTGGAACAACTTCTTCAGCCACATCGACATCAAACCGGAGAATACTAATATCCTGAACGGTAACGCTGCCGACCTGGATGCCGAATGTGCACGTTACGAAGAAAAGATCAAGTCTTATGGTGGCATCGACCTGTTTATGGGAGGTATTGGTCCTGACGGACACATCGCTTTTAATGAACCGGGTTCTTCTTTGTCTTCACGCACACGCCAGAAGACATTGACAACGGACACTATCATTGCTAATTCCCGTTTCTTCGACAATGATGTGAATAAAGTGCCTAAAACGGCTCTTACAGTAGGTGTGGGCACAGTACTTTCCGCTAAGGAAGTAATGATTATCGTGAACGGACATAACAAGGCCCGTGCCCTCTATCATGCAGTGGAAGGAGCCATCACGCAGATGTGGACCATCAGTGCCCTGCAAATGCACGAAAAGGGTATTATTGTGGCAGACGACGACGCTACTTTTGAACTGAAAGTAGGTACATACCGTTACTTCAAAGATATCGAGGCAGACCATTTGGACCCGTCTTCTTTGCTGAAGTAAGAGAGTACTTCATATAAAAGTAATTGCGCAGTCCGTTTTCCGCTGATAGTGTGGACCGGGCTGCGCATTTTTTATTTTTACCATCTTTATCGTTCTTGACTTTGTTGCCTTTTAAATGAATAAACCGTTTGGATATGAATGATACGGATTGCCTTTTTGACGACCTACTATGCCGTTCCCTTTCTTTATTTCATCAGTTCCGGCTGTATGATGATTGTGTGGAAGAGGATAATGCTTTCAAGGCATTGAGAGAAGCGGAAAAGATAGTCAGCAATACCAGGAATGGAATTTGTGTGGCAAAACTGGGGTGTGTGATAGAATGTCTGGCACACAGGTTTTATATAGATGACGACACGGATGGAGTGTTGGGTGAAGTGGATACTTTTCTGATAAAATTCAGTAAGGGGTTGAAGCATCCTTCTGCGGAGGCTTTTGTTGCTTCTTTATGGATGGGGGAGTATTTCTTATTGCGCTTGAAGAATCCGAAATCCCGTACTCATAGCCGGAGTAAGAAGATGGTGTCCAAAATGCTCTCATTTATGGCGGATATGCTTCACAAACCGGAAAAACAAAAGGAACTTTGTCTTTCTTCCAATGATGTTTTTGAGGAAACGGTGGATTGGGTGAAAGAAGTCTGTGATATGCATATTTGTGAGAAGCAGATGGTGCTTTTGCTGGAGAGACTTTATTCCCTGCAGGAAAAGGGTATGTTGCAACAAGGAGATGGGGGAAAGAATACTTTACGGCAACAAATATGGGATTTTTATTATTGAATGTTATCTTTGTGACTGCTAACACTCTATTAACTTTATCTATATTATGAAGAAACCGATAATTCTGTTTTCACTATTCTGTTTACTGTGTGCAATTCCGGTTGCCGCCCGGGCAGCGGATACAATCTTTGTTCGGGAGACACAGATTCCTGTTTTGATGGAAAGGGCTGATAATGTCTTGTTCTACCTGCGTCTGGATGCGAAGGAAAGCAAAATGCTGAATGAGATAGTTCTGGATTTGGGAAAGAATACTAATCTGTCTGCAATCCAGTCAGTGAAACTTTATTATAGTGGTACTGAGGCATTGCAGGATAAGGGGAAGAGACGATTTGCACCCGTAGAATACATTTCAAGCCATACGCCTGGAAAGACTCTCGCTGCTAATCCTTCTTATTCTATAAAGAAAGCGGAAGTTACTAACCCGAAGAATCGTGTTGTTCTGATGGCTAATCAGAAACTATTTCCCGGTATTAATTTCTTCTGGGTTAGTTTGCAGATGAAGCCGGAGACTTCATTGGATACTAAGGTAATGGCAGCTGTGACTTCGGCTACTCTGGATGGCAAGGAAGCACTCTTGAATATTGTTTCCAAACAGGATATTGTACACCGGATGGGAGTAGGCGTGCGCCATGCCGGTGATGACAACTCGGCTGCATACCGCATTCCGGGATTGGTGACCACGAATAAGGGAACTTTGCTGGGTGTATATGATGTGCGCTACAACAGCAGCGTCGATTTGCAGGAGCATGTGGATATAGGGTTGAGCCGTAGCACGGATGGCGGTAAGACCTGGGAAAAGATGCGCCTGCCTTTGGCTTTCGGTGAAACGGGCGGACTCCCTTCGGCACAGAACGGGGTGGGTGACCCTTCCATTTTGGTAGATACAAAGACAAATCATGTGTGGATAGTGGCAGCCTGGACTCATGGCATGGGGAATCAGCGTGCCTGGTGGAGTTCACATCCGGGGATGGATATGAATCATACGGCACAACTTGTTCTGGCAAAGAGTACGGACGATGGTAAAACCTGGTCGGCACCTATTAATATTACAGAACAAGTGAAAGATCCATCCTGGTACTTCTTATTGCAGGGTCCCGGACGGGGCATCACAATGGATGACGGTACTCTCGTTTTTCCTATCCAATTCATTGATTCTACCCGTGTGCCGAATGCCGGCATCATGTATAGTAAGGATAGGGGAAAGACCTGGAAAATGCATAACTATGCCCGCACAAATACTACAGAGGCGCAGGTGGCTGAAGTTGAGCCGGGAGTATTGATGCTGAATATGCGTGATAACAGGGGAGGTAGTCGTGCCGTAGCAATCACGAAAGATTTGGGCAAAACATGGATTCAACATGAATCTTCCCGTAAGGCGTTGCAAGAGCCGGTTTGCATGGCAAGTCTGATTAGCGTAAAGGCGGAAGATAATGCTCTGAACCGTGATTTACTTATCTTCTCTAATCCCAATACTACGAAGGGACGTCGCGATATTACCATCAAAATCAGTCTGGATGGAGGCGTCACTTGGCTTCCGGGGCATCAGCTCTTGCTGGATGAGGGCGATAACTGGGGGTATACCTGCCTTACTATGGTTGATAAAGAAACTATTGGCATTCTTTATGAAAGTAGTGTGGCACATATCACATTTCAGGCCATTAAATTGAAAGATATTGTTAATGACTGATTTATTTTTGTTTGTCCAGATACTCCCTTTTAAACATATCTACGAACAAGAAGAATAGCGAGAGTAACAGTGGTCCGAAGATGACTCCCATAAAACCGAATAGAGAAAGACCGATGACGACTCCGAATATCGTGATAAGCGGATGTATATCGGCCATTTTCTTTTGCAGAATGAAACGTATCAGGTTATCGAGTTGTGAGATAATCAAAGTGCCGAATATCGCTAACCCGATACCATTGAACCAGTCGCCGGACAATGCCATATAGACGGCGATGGGAAACCATACCAATGCTGTTCCTACCATCGGAATAATCGTCGCAAGGCAGGTGAGAAATCCCGTTAGCAAAATATCCGGGACATCAAAGAACCAGTAACCTATCATGGCCACGCCTCCCTGGATAATTGCCAGCAAAGGGATGCCGATGGCGTTGGAGTGGACAATCATCTTGATTTCATGCACTACGTGGTTCGTATTGGTTTCACTGAAGGGAAGTATTTCGCTGATATATTTCTCCATTTTCTGCCCGCCTATCAGCATGAAGTAGAGTACAAAGACCAGCACGAAGAGGTTGACGGCAAAACTACTGATGCCATTCATTACGAGCTGCCCTATTGTGGGGAGTATGGAGATGATGAATGAAGTAGTGTCTTTGCCCAGTACGTCATAGCCTGTTTTGTCCTTGATGATACGTGCCATGTCTTCAACGGGAGCAATAATACTTTGGGGATCGAGATTGATATCCTGCAATTTACTGACCAGTAACCATACGGCTAATGCCAGAGGAACCAGGAAAAAGAGGATAGCTTCGGTAGTGATGAGCGCGGCGGCAAGGCTCCGTTTCATTTTCCGTCTGCCTGTCAGATGTATCATCTGTTTTCTGACCAGGATATAAATGGTGAGTGCACCCAACAATCCACCCAGAAAGGGAGTAATCTGAAAGAATAGGATTACGCCCAGTCCGATGATGATGGTGATTAGTGAATATTTCCAGTATTGTTCTTTTGTACTCATATACCTTTTGTTGCTTTCTTAAAAAAACAAACAAACCGGGTATTTGGTTGAGTTATCCTTCGTCCAACCAACCTTTTCCCTGGCGCACGATTTCCGCTTCTCCGTTGGTGCAGTCCACAATAGTGGAAAACTCAGTTCCACCAATGCCGCCATCGATGATTAAATCGACAAGGTCACCGAACTTCTCGTCAATCAGTTCCGGGTCGGTACTATATTCTATGTCCTCATGGTCGTCGTGAGGGAGAGTGGTAGTCATGATGGGAGCGTCCAATATGCGGGCTATTTCCTGAATGATAGCACTATCCGGCATACGAATACCAACCTCCTTCCGGTTGCGGAAAATTTTGGGCAGCCGGGTTGTACCGTTCAGGATAAAGGTGAAAGCGCCAGGCAAGTTCCGTTTCATCAGTTTGAACGTAGTGTTATCTACTTTGGCATATTCACTGATACTGCTCAGGTCATAGCAGATAATAGAAAGGTTGTTCTTGCGCGGGTCAATGTCCTTGATACGGCAGATACGCTCGATGGCACGCTCTTTCAGCCCATGACAACCGATGGCATACATGGTATCAGTGGGGTAGATGATGAGGCCACCGTCATTCAGAATATCCACTACCTGTTGCAGGTCTTGGGGATTGTTATTCTTTTCGTAAAGTTTCAGAAGCATACGGCTGGCAATTAGTCTATATATAATAACGCAAAAGTAGAGAATAAGTTTCTTATTATCAAATAAGTGTGCTTTATTTCTTGGATGATTTCTTACGGATTCCCTCTGCCAGTCGCCATTGCAGTGCGGCTTCCACTTCTTTTCCTGCCTGCATCAGGGCATCGCCGAAGAGTTCGTGTGCTCCGGCATGCTCAGGTTTCAGGGTGGTGGCCTTGTCCAGGTCGGCAATGGCACCTTCGGTGTCTTGTTGTTTCAGGCGTAGTTTTCCACGATTATAAACGGCTTTAAACTCTGCCGGACGTAGTTTCACGGCACGCGTCAGGCACTCTTCCGCCTCAAGATATCTGCCTTCATTGAAGAGGGTGATGCCTTTGCGTACCCATGCGTCTGTGTATTCCGGATAAAGTTCCAGTGCCTTGTCGTAGTTGGCAATGGCGGCACGGGAGTCGTGGGCAAGAGTGATAGACTCGTTGCCCATCAGGTAATACTCACGTGCATACGTTTGCAGGCGTTTCTGTTGCTCTGCCATCTGAGATTTTAGTTGTTCGTTGCTGTCGCGCAGCTTATTGATTACACCTAATTTGTGGCGTATGAGCCGTTGAACGGCGGGCTTTTCTATGTCGTATCGGGAGTGTATGGCTTTGAAGAAATGGTTGAGGAAGACTTCAAAGTCTCCTTCATCAAAGGCTTTGGTGGCAGCGGCATATTCCACGTCGGCTTGCGCCTGTTTCAAGGCGCGGTCTATGGCTTGCCGGTTGTTGAAGCGTTCGGCAAAGTTCACTATTTCCGGGCGGACGAAGATGTCGGCACGGTTGACAGGTTTCTTTAGCTGAATACCTTCCAATGATGTGCAACGGCTGAGGGCTACGTATGCCTGTCCGCCGGCAAAAACACCGCCGGTGAAGTCGATGACAACACGGCTAAAGGTTAATCCCTGGCTCTTGTGGACGGTGATTGCCCAGGCCAGCCGTACGGGAAACTGTGAGAAGGTGCCGAGTACTTCTTCTTCTATCTCTTTTTTCTTTTCGTTGTATTTGTAGCGGATGTTCTTCCAGTGTTCCGGTTTGACGTCACATTCTTTCCCGTCGTCGGTGATGATGTAGAGGGTTTCCTCTATTTCATCGAAACCGCTGACTACGCCGATGGTGCCGTTCACCCAGCGACGGTCGAAATCATTCTTGATAAAGATGACTTGCGCGCCCGGTTTTAGTACCAGTTCCCGCGAGGTAGGTAGGCTGCTTTCCGGAAAATCGCCTGTGACCTCACCGTGGAAGGTTACGGAGTCACCGGGCAGTTCCGCCAGTTTCCGGTCGTTGATGTAATCTACATTGTCACGGCGTGTGGCGAGGGTGATGTACATATCTTCCTCATTCTCTTCGATGTCGGTGCCGTAACGGGTATTGAGCAATTGCAGGTCGGCGGCACCGGCTGTATTGCTGCGGATGTGGTCCAGAACGCTGACAAAGACTTTGTCCGTCTGGCGGTAAACCTTTTGTAGCTCGATAGATACGAGGTCTATCTGGCCGAATACCCTTGCTGAGAAGAAATAGGGAGTAGGATAGAAGCGATTCAGTATTTCCCGTTCATCCCCTTTCACTACGGGTTCTAACTGGAAGACATCGCCTACTAACAGGAGTTGTTTTCCGCCGAAAGGTTCGCGCAGGTTGCGGGAATAAACGCGCAGGATGCGGTCCACTGCATCGATGAGGTCTGCACGTACCATGGAAATCTCGTCGATGATGATGAGTTCCAGTTCTTCCAGTAACTTGCGCTGGGGCTTGGTGTAGCGGAAGAATTCGTGGATGCGCCCCCGTTGCAGGCTCAGGTTCGGGTCGTCGGGTAACAAGGGGTGAAATGGCAGTTTGAAGAAGCTGTGCAAAGTACTGCCGCCGGCATTGATGGCGGCGATACCCGTAGGTGCCAAAACCACGTGCTTCTTCTTAATGTTCTGGCAGATGTATCGCAGAAAAGTAGATTTACCCGTACCCGCCTTTCCGGTCAGGAAGACGGACTGGCGGGTATATTGTATAAGACTCAGGGCATCCTGAAATTCTTTATTATTGGTATCTATTATTGACTGCGTCAAAATTAATAATTAATAATTGAAAATTAAAGGAGGGCTATATGATGGAGAAATGGCGGAGTGCATTGGCTACTCCGTCTTCGTCCACCGAAGTCGTTATATAATTGGCATGTTCTTTCACCTCATCCACGGCATTGCCCATGGCTACACCGATGGCGGCATGGCGGAGCATGCTTACATCGTTGCCACCGTCACCGAATGCCATTGTTTCTTCCAGGCGGATACCAAAGTGGTTGATGATTTCGTCAATACCTTTCTGTTTGGTGTTTCCTTTGGCAGTGATATCGGCAAAAGCGGGAAACCAGCGTCCAGCTTCGCAGCCCGGCAATTGGGGAAGAATCACTTGCTCTTGTTCCAGTGTGATGAACGGGGTCATCTGGAAAATCTCCTGTCCGATAGCTTCTTCGGGTGTCTTTTCCGGAATGATATCTACTTTCAGAAAGTCGTTGAATATCTTTTTCACCATTTCGTCCGGCTGGCAGACACAGATGTCATGTTCGCTCACGAAGATGCAGGGAAAGTTCTGTTCGGCAGAAATGCGTGCAAGTCTTTGCACGTCGGCGGCAGGAATGGCGCTTTTGTAAATCACTTCTTCGCCTACGAAACAATATCCGCCGTTCATGGTTATGTAACCATCTATCAAGCCGCGGTCTTGCAGGGCGGAAAGGTTGTTGATGATGACTGCGGGACGTCCCGTAGCGATAAATATCCGAATGCCTTTGGCTTTGGCAGCGGCGATGGCTTCGATGGTGGTTTCGGGAATAGCATGGGTGTCAAAACTCACTAAAGTGCCGTCGATGTCAAAAAACAGGGCTTTAATCATATTATTTCTATTTTACTTGTGTGCAAAAGTACTCAAAAGCGAGGATAATTCGTATTTTTGCAAGCAAATAAATGATAATTTATCAGCGTGCATCCCCTAAGCTTGAAAGGCTTTCATCTTATAGCCCAGGGTAACCCCCTGGGTAATGGATGCTCCCACAATCTTACGCCCTGTAAGGGCAAAAGCCCATGTGTGCTGTAATGCCCTTACAGGGCGCAAAGAGAAACACATGGCAATCCCCCAGGGCGTTGCCCTGGGCTATAAGATAAAAGGCTTTCAGCCTACCAGGCACTATCACGTCAATGAGTATGCCGAAAGGAAACCTTGATCCAGCGCTACGCTACTAAATCATCATTTATGAAACAGAATATCCTTAACTGACAATAAACAATGAAGAAGCATTCCTTAAAAGATTGGTTGATTGCTGTGCGCCCCTGGTCATTTCCGGCGTCGGCGATGCCTGTGATTGTGACGCTGGCATATTTATATTGGGCTTATGGTGTGATAGACTGGAAGAACGGAGTACTGGCATTGGTCGGTATTATCATCTTTCATGCTTCGGGTAATGCGTGGAGTGATTACTTCGATTTCGAGCGGGGAGTGGACCGGGCAGATACCTTTGGCGTGAAGACACTGACAAGCGGACAGTTCATGCCGTTGGAAATACGTAATCTGGCTATAGGTCTGATGGTGCCGGCAGTGGCTATCGGCCTTTGGCTGGTGGTCCGTACAGGACTCCCTTTGCTTTGGGTGGGAGTTTGCGGAGCAATCTGCTCATTACTCTATCCCTGGCTGAAATACCGTGCTTTCGGAGACTTCGTTATTTTTGTAGCTTATGCCATATTGCCTACGCTGGGCATATCTTATATCACTGTCGGGAAATTCCTGCCCGACCTGTTACTGATTATTGTTCCGGTGGGGCTGATTACCGTAGCCATTCTGCATGCCAACAATACCCGTGACATAGAGACAGATGTACGTGCTAAAATCAGTACCCTTGCGATGAAACTGGGGAAAAAGACGGATGTACTCCTCTATATATTCGAAGTTATTTTCCCGTTCCTGTGGATTGTGGGCTGTGTGGTGCTGGGCTATTTTCCGTGGTGGTCGTTGCTGACCATGCTGGGACTCCTGCCTGCCATTGCCAATGCGCGTGCTATGTTGCGCTTGCCTAAAGAGGGTATCTCTGCAATTTCCAATCTGGATGAAAAGACGGCAAAGCTGCAACTCCTGTTCAGTCTGCTGTTTACGGTTACATTCCTTATATAATATGAAACGAGTAATTATTCCTTTATTGATAGCCGCTTTCCTGTGGTTCTTCATGTTTTCACCCTGGACCAACGGAATATTCAACTTCTGGACAGCGATGAGCTTTTCAGCTATTGTGCTGATGAATATGGCTTTTGCCCTTCGTCCGCAGTGGTGGGTGGAGGATGTGAAGTTCGACTGGAAGAATATTGCCGGTGGCGTAGCGTTGGCGGTAGTCCTATGGGGAGTCTTTTGGGTGGGAGATAAAGCCTCTGCCTGGCTTTTTGACTTTGCCCGTCCGCAGGTGGAACTTATTTACGGGATGAAGACCGGAGAAAACCCCTGGTTGCTTTCCGTCTTGCTACTTATACTGATAGGACCTGCGGAAGAAATCTTCTGGCGGGGCTATGTGCAGAATGCGCTTTCCAAACGCTGGAATCCGAATGCAGGATTTATAGTTACGACACTGGTTTATGCACTGGTGCACATCTGGTCATTCAATTTTATGCTGGTAATGGCTGCATTGGTGGTCGGTGGCATCTGGGGCTTGGCTTACAGGCTGTATCCACATAAACTGGGGGCGCTGATTGTATCGCATGCAGTGTGGGATGTGGCGGTGTTTGTCGTTTTTCCGATATAATGACTCACCACAGATTACACAGATTGACACAGATAGAAAATATCTGATTTTAAAATTCTGTGTCAATCTGTGTAATCTGTGGTGAAATAAAATAGAGATCTTATGAAATACAATTTTGATGAAATCATAGAGCGCCGTGGAACCAACTCCGTGAAGTGGGACGGCGTAAAAAATATCTGGGGGCGCGACGATTTGCTTCCTATGTGGGTGGCCGATATGGATTTCCGTACCCCGCCTTTCGTAATGAATGCTTTGCGCGAACGCCTGGAACATGAAGTGTTGGGATATACCTTTGCCTGCGAAGAGTGGTACACTTCTATCTGTACCTGGCTGCACAATCGTCATCAATGGGAAATAACACGTGAGATGCTGACTTTCGTCCCCGGCATTGTCCGTGGTCAGGCTTTTGCCTTGCAGTGTTTCACTAACCCCGGTGATAAAGTGATGGTGATGACACCTGTTTACCATCCTTTCTTTCTGGTGACTGAGCGTATGGGACGCGAAGTAGTCTATTCTCCTCTGGAGTTGCGCGATGGACAGTATCATATCGACTTCGACCGCTTCCGCAAGGATATACAGGGTTGCAAAGTACTTATTCTTTGTAATCCTCACAATCCCGGCGGGCGTGTCTGGACAGTAGAAGAACTGAAAGAGATTGCAACTATCTGCCACAATAGCGGTACTTTCGTTATCTCTGATGAAATTCATGCCGATCTGACTTTACCTCCCTATAAGCATCATCCTTTTGCCACAGTTTCCGAAGAGGCGGCTGCAAATTCACTTGTCTTTATGGCTCCCAGCAAGGCCTTCAATATGCCGGGACTGGGCAGTTCGTATGCAATAACCGTAAATGAAGCCATTCGCGAACGTTTTCAGGCATTTATGGAAGCCGGAGAGTTCAGTGAGGGACATCTGCTTGCCTATATCGGTGCCGCTGCCGCTTACCGGCATGGTGCTGAGTGGCTGGAACAAATGCTTGCTTATATAGAAGGAAATATAGACTTTACGGAAAACTATCTGAAAGAACATATTCCCGGCATCAGCATGATACGTCCGCAAGCCTCTTACCTTGTTTTCCTGGATTGCAGGGAGTTGGGACTGAACCAGGAAGCATTAACCCGTCTCTTTGCAGAGAAAGCACATTTGGCTTTGAATGATGGAACCATGTTCGGCAAGCCCGGCGAAGGATTCATGCGGCTGAACGTCGGTTGCCCCCGCTCGGTGCTTGAACAGGCTTTGCGGCAACTCCGTGATGCGGTGGCGCAGTAAGCAAAGATTATATATGAAGGATTATACCCAATGAAGAAACTCTTATATCTTTTTGTCACAACTTGTGTTCTGTTGTGTGCTTGTAGCCGTACGGATAACACGACCGTACTCCGTCAGGCAGATGCTATGATTTATGGAAATGCAGACAGTGCTATGCAGCTCCTGTCGCAGATAAAGAATCCGGAGCGGTTGCCGTTTGAGGAAAAAATGTTGTATGGCTGGCTGCGTACATTTGCGCACAACGTAAGAGGGGCTTCTATGGCGGAAGATTCCTTGATACTGCCTGCATTCGATTATTTTGTTTCCGGCCGGGACACGGTGAAGATGCTGAACTCATACGTGCTGAAATCCAAGTATCTGTATTGGCTGAAAAAACATACAGAGTCTATGGCTGTGCTCGATAGCGGTATTGTAGAGGCAACCGCTTGCCGGGATACTTATCTGATGGTCAGTATGCTTGCTGAACAGGCGTATAGATATGTATATGTCGAGAAGGATTATAAGAAAGCGATAGAGGCTCACCTCCGGGCGATTGCCATTCGCGAAGATGAAGGACTGTGCTATTCTCTGGGGATTGCCATGGGATTGCAGGGAAATGATTCCGCCTCTTATTATATGGACCGCAGTATCGAATTGGTTACGCAAAAGAAAGATACGGCACGCCTGGTACACTATTTACGCAATTATGCACAGTTGCTGTCTTACAAAGGGCAAGATTATGAAAAGGCGATACGAGTTTCAAAACGCTTGCAGAGTTTTCCTTCTGAAAAAGTAAATGATGCAATGATTACTCTTGTACTGACGGAATGCTATTTGAAAATTGGAGAATTGGATTCTGCCCAGTACTACCTCGACAAGGGGAAAGAAGAGGTTGTTCGTTTCAAAAAGTTCCTGACTACGGAAAATATGATTGCCTATTATCAGGGACTGATAGACTATACCCGCTACGGTACATTCGACTTTCTGGATGTGATGCGCTATAACGATTCCATCCACAACGCTCTCTATGCTTTGCAAAGTACTATCCGGCGGAAAGATGAAAGCAAGGAGTCTCTTTCCAATGCCAATCTGATGTTGACGGTGGAACGACAGGAAGCACAATTGACGTTGCTGTTCTGTATATTGGTGCTGGTGTTGGCTGGTGGCGGAGCTTTTTTCTATATCCGGGGGCGTCGCAACCGCTTGATTGAGGCGGAAGAACGTATTGAGACTCTGAACCGCCTGTTGGTGGAGGCTACGAAAGGAGACGGCGGGCAGGAAGAGACTCCGGCAACAGAAGTGAAAGACGGGCAATTTTTCCGGAAGATACTTTTGCAGCAGTTGGGCATTATTCGTTTAGTAGCTACTCAGCCTACATCCCAAAACCAGGAATTACTCCGGCGTATATCCGGCATCACCAATCATGAACTTCCCGTAGAAAGCTTGTTGGTGTGGGAGGACTTGTATCCCGTAATCGACCGTATCTATGATGGGTTCTATACCAGAATGAATCAACGTTTCGGCTCCGTACTCATTGATAAAGAACAGCAACTATGCTGTTTGCTTTGCGCTGAGTTCTCCACAAAAGAGATTAGTGTAGTGACACAGCAAAGTATTCCTACCATTTATCAGCGAAAGACGAATATCCGCAAGAAGTTGGGGATGGGAGAGAAGGAAGATATTGTGGAATTCATTTTGGGTAAATAATACTGTTCCTTGTGTGTGAAATAGTTCATTTCTGTAGGGATTTGAATTAAACGGACTATCTCTATTCCCCTCCTCCAGTTGGAGGAGGGGTGCCCAAAGGGCGGGGTGGTAGGTGAGAAAGAATTCCTTAATGTTCTTATTTATAGGTACTTTATTGTTTTACCTACCACCTCCCCCTACGGGTACTCCTCCTCCCGGGAGGAGGAGAATGGAGATAGTACTGTTTGTCATTTGCTTCATTTCTATACAATAATGAATCGTTTCATTAATGCATATAGACAGCATATAGAGCCTAAAAAGAGAAATATAGAAAATTGTAAGTGTAATATGTTGTGTATTAGTGGTATATAACCCTGTGATATAGAACTTTTATATCCCGATATAGAGTGTTTGAGACTTGTTTCACCCCTAAATTTGCATCAGGTAAAAACGAAAAGTGAAACATTAAAATCAATCAAACAATGAAAGCAAATTCAATGAAGACTATCGGGAAAAGACTTACATGCTTATTCCTTATTATGTGTGCAGCAGTATCTATCTCTGCTCAAACTTATCAACTCTCCGGTTGCGTACAAGATGAAAACAACCAGCCGGTGGAAGTAGCGAATGTTCTTTTGAAACAAGCCAAAGACAGTGCTTACGTCACAGGTATGCTGACGGATGCACAGGGCTGTTTTACTTTTACCCAACCGAAAGGGGAATATTTGTTGCATATCACACTTATCGGTTACGAAGACATCTATCTGCCGGTATCCCTGCAAGGAAATAAGAATGTAGGCATGCTCAGTTTGAAAACCTCCTCTACTTTCCTGAATGAAGTTACCGTTACGGCTGCCCGTCCGGTCATCAAGCGCCTGGTGGACAGAGTGGTCTTTGATACGCACAATGCCATAGCCACTGCCGGAGGAAACGCACTCGACCTTCTGCGTGAAGTGCCCGGTCTGCGTGTCGGTCAGAACAGTATCGATATTATAGGTAAAGGTGGTGTGAAGGTATACATCAACGACCGCGAAACGAAACTCTCCGGCGACGAACTGATAGACTACCTTCGTTCATACGACGCTTCACAGATTCAGAAGGTGGAAGTTATCACCACCCCTCCCTCCAAATACGATGCGGCAGGCAATGCAGGTATCATCAATATCCGTTTGAGATCACGTCCGAAAGACTATCTGGGTGGTACGGTGTCCGCTTCCTATAATGTAGGTGAGAAAGAAAGCTATGGTTACGGTGGCGTCAACCTGAATATCAGCAAAGGTCGTGTATCTTCTTTCGTCAATGCAGGTACCACACAAGGCCAGTATAAGACACTTGAAACGAACCGCCGTTATTTTGCCCTCAACACCTGGGACGGACGCACGGATTATAAGAACAATATGGCGAGCTACTATGGACAGGCCGGTGTGGACGTTGCTCTGGAAAGGAACTGGACAGTAGGTTTGCAGGCTGTCTACAACCACAACTCTCCGAAAGACCATATCGCGATTTCCAAAACAGAAGTGTATGATGCCTCAACCGCCCGTCTGGACTCCCTTTTGTTTTCAGACAATAAAGAAAATACTGAATCCGACCGTCTTAACCTGAACTTCCATACCGATAAGACATGGGGGGATAAAGGCAAGAAGATGACTTGGGACGTGGACTATTTGCGTGATAAGCGTGACGAAACCGCAGGCTTCCTGTCCGAAACCCGGACTTCCGGCGGTACAGTAATCCCCGGAACGAACTTCGACTACAATTATCTGCAAGACCGCAAGGTAGATGTGTTTTCTTCTGCCCTCGACTTTACGCTCCCGTTCGAGAAGTACAAGATAACTACAGGTGCCAAAGTCTCCTTTACGAATACCCGCAACCGCATCGACTATGATACTTCAGACCCGACACTGGTTCAGGACGACTATTTCCACTATAAGGAACAAATCTATGCCCTCTATGCCGACTATAGCCGTGAGTTTTCCAAGCATTTCTCCATGCAGTTGGGGTTGCGTATGGAACATACCCGTACCACCGGTATTTCCGAGTCGGAGAATAAGACGGACAAGCATGATTACACCCGCTTGTTCCCTACCGTCTATTTCCTTTATTCTCCGAATGAAGGTCATGCGTTGAACCTAAGTTTCTCCAACCGCATTGCCCGTCCTTCGCAGAACATGGTGAATCCTTTCCCGTTCTATCAGAACAAATACACCTTTGCCCGCGGAAAAGAAGACCTGAAACCCTGCTATACCTATAATGCTGAATTGGGGTATACACTGAAGAATAACTTCAACGTTTCACTCTATTACTCTTATGCGGATGATGTATTCTTCCAGATAGTAGGTCTGGACCCGGAAACGAATGTCAGTTCTTTCCTGTGGGACAACTTTATGAAGACGCACAAGTTCGGAGTTAATAATTCGTATACATTCCGTACAAAGTGGCTGCAGACTTATGCACAGCACGGAGTGAATTACAGCCGCACTACATCCAGTGCCGCTTCCACCCCGTCCGCAGAAAAAGGTTGGGCATATTATGCCAGCCTGCGCAACACTGTCTTCCTCAATGCAAAGAAGACATTCCTCGGAACGCTCTCCGGTTCGTTCACCTCAAAGTCTTACCAGGGAATTTATCTGATGAAGCCCACTTATGGTATCAGTGCAGGATTACTCTATCGTATGCTGGATAATAAACTTAGCCTCAGTCTGAACGCCAACAACATTCTGGTCAGCCACTCGAAGATGGAAGTAGTTTCCAATGGTGTACGGATGACTGTGGACAACCAGTTCTCTTTTACCAGTTTCCGCATAGGTGTTTCTTATACATTCGGTGGGGACATCCGGAGTAAGGGACAGAGGAATAGTAACAGCGATATTCAGAACAGATTATGAGGAAGTTTAAAATAGTCTCTTTGGTTGCTTTCATCGTTTTTACCTGACTGAAAGTTTAGAGATGGGTGGTCTGTCAACTTGAAACAAGGAGTTGTTTCGGTTTGGCAGACCATTTTGTGTATCATTCCCCCTTTTCTACCATTTTTTCCCCCTTGTTCTCTTTCTGATTGCCCACTTTTGCATTACAAGAACCAATCTAAAGAATTAGGAATCATGAAAAACAAAATGAAAAACAGGATGAAAGGAATGAAGAACACACGCTTCTTATGGCTGCTTTTAGCCTTATTTTGTGGGACACCGGCGGAAGCGGGCGCATTATCCGGTGGTGAAAGTGCGGGAACCGTCGGGGAGTTAGTCGCTTTTCCCGGTGCGGAAGGTTTCGGGCGAAATACGACCGGTGGCCGTGGCGGCAGAGTTTACCATGTGACAACGTTGGAGGACGGCTTGCAGGAAGGTACGTTGCGCCATGCACTTTCCCGGAAAGGTGCACGTACTGTGGTGTTTGATGTGGCGGGAACCATCTTCCTCAACAAACCTTTGAGAATCACTGACGGAGATTTGACCATTGCCGGACAGACTGCACCGGGACAGGGTATCTGTATTGCCAGGTGTCCGGTAACTATCAATGCCAACAATGTCATTGTCCGCTATCTTCGTTTTCGTGTCGGCAATGAAGGAAGTGGAGAACCAGATGGATTGGGAAGCACGGATTGCAAGAATGTGATTATCGACCATTGCTCTATCAGTTGGTCGGTAGATGAGTGCTGTTCGGTGTATGGCGGTGAGAATCTGACAGTTCAATGGTGTCTTGTCTCCGAAAGTCTTCGTACGGCAGGTCATGCAAAGGGCAGACACGGGTACGGTGCCATTTGGGGAGGGGCGAAAGCGTCTTTCCATCATAATCTGCTGGCGCATCACGAAAGCCGTGTGCCACGCCTCGGCCCTCGTCCTTTTACGCAGGAGCGTGAACACGTGGATATGCGCAACAACGTCTTCTATAATTGGGCGGGAAACGGTTGCTACGGTGGAGAAGCCATGCATGTGAATATCGTGAACAACTATTATAAGCCGGGACCGGCCACTCCGAAGAATAGTCCGGTACGCTATCGTATAGCGGCAATCGGGGTGCGTACCACTAAATATTGTACCAGAGCTGATGGTACTCCCAATGTGTGGAAACCGATGGAGCATGTATGGGGAACATTCTATGTAGATGGCAATGTAATCGAAGGTAGTCCGGAAGTGACCAAAGATAACTGGACGAAGGGAATTTACGAACAAATCAATACTGCTTCCTGCGACAACACTTTCACGGAAGAAGTTAGGAAAGAAATGCGCCTGTCCGAACCTTTGGACGCCGGAGTTGTCACGACGCATACGGCAAAGCAGGCCTATAAACTGGTACTGGATCATGCCGGTTGCTCCAAACAGCGTGATATTATCGATGAACGTATTATAAAAGAAACCCGGAAAGGTACGGCCACTTACATAGGCAGTGTGACGAAAGGCGCCGAAAACGTCCCCGGTTTGATAGATTTGCCGGCAGACGTGAAACCGGCTGGTGCAGCCAGTCCCTGGCCCGAATTGAGTGATGGTGGTGTCACAACCGCTGAACTGAGGGATACCGATGGTGATGGTATGCCTGATGTGTGGGAGACAGCTCATAGCTTGAATCCTGAAGATGCGTCTGACGGGATTTCGACTACGCTGAGTAAAGAAGGTTACACTAATCTGGAAGTTTATCTGAATGGTTTGGTGAAATAGATTTTAGGCACGGATTATATGGATTTTACTTATTCATTCAACTCTTAATTCACATTATTAATATTTATATATGAAAAAGATAATAGTTACGATTTTATTTCTGGGCATGGTGTTAGGAGGAAATGCTCAGAACAGTTCATCCCCATATCAAGCAGTGGTGGCCCAGGATGGAAGCGGCGACTATACGAGTGTTCAGGACGCAGTGAATGCGGCACCGGAAAATCGCCGGGAACCTTGGCTGATTTTCGTAAAGAACGGTTCGTATAGGGAACAGGTTGTTGTTCCTCCGACAAAAACTTATATCCACTTGATCGGTCAGGATAAGAACAAGACAATTATTCATCATAATTTAAATGTCGGCGGAAAGCCGGAAGAAGGTATTGAACCCTCTAAAGCAGCCTTTTGGAAACATTCGGTACATAACCCGGCTTCTGAGGTTCATAAGTTTGAGGGTAGCGTCGTTTATGTAAAGGGGAACCATTTCTATACAGAGAACATCTCTTATATTAATGACTGGGGAGTGGATAATCAGAACGGTCCTCAGGCTTTGGCAATGAGCAGCCAGGCAGATTGTGCTTCGTTCAATAATTGCATTTTGCGGTCTTTTCAAGATACTTGGATGACTTCGAGAAATGATTCTCACCGTCTTTATGTGAAAGATTGCTGGATTGAGGGAGCCGTTGATTACTTTTATGGCAGTGGGGATGCTTTGCTTGAAAATTGTACATTATATAATGTACGTAGTGGTTCGGTAATCGTGGCTCCATCCCATAAGAATGTAAAATTCGGTTATGTATTCCGTAACTGCACAGTCGACGGTAATGCTCAGGCAGCTGACGGTAAGCAGAAACTGGGACGTCCGTGGCACAATTCACCGCGTGCGATATATATCCATACTACTATGCGCATCCCTTTGGCACCGGAAGGTTGGACAAATATGGGGGCTATTCCGGCTTTGTTTGCTGAGTATGACAGTCGGGATGCCGAAGGCAATGTGCTGGACTTGAGCCAGCGCAAGACAGAGTATGACGGACGTGGGCCGAATAATCCGCCGAAAGGTTCTTGTCGGGCAACGATTACTAAAGAAGAGGCAGACGGCTATGTATACGAGCGTATAATTCCCGGAGATGACGGATGGAACCCGCGGACCATGATGGAAAAACTTCCTGCTCCCCGGAAACTGAAAAAGCAAGGTCTGAAGGTTAGCTGGAAAAATGTATCTGCTGCTGCCGGTTATGTAATCTTCGACGATGATAAGGTTATAGGTTTTGCCAAAGAACCGGCTTTTAATCTCGCATCTGATGTGAAAGGAACTTTAAAGATATGTGCTGTCAATCGTTATGGTTCGTTAGGAATAGAGAGTACTCTTTAATTGCTACAGGGTATTTGGATTTTGGAATCAGGAGTCCCGGGCTTGTATAAGTCCGGGACTCTTTTTATTCAAAACTGCTGTGTTTAAGGGGGTAATATAAATTTTACTCTCTTTTTGGATGATTTTACTCCTCCTTTCTTTATTGAATTAAGACTTTTGCATCCGAAAAGAATTAGTAACACTGGTTAAGTTAAGGAATGAAAAACTTGATGAAAAACATTGTGACTTATTGTTTAACTAAATAATACTATCATGAAACAGAAAAATGGAAAGATGAAGAGCAGATTGCTTCTGTTGGCATTCATGTTGATGGTGCCTATTGGGGTGTTTGCTCAAAGCATTACGGTAAAAGGTAATGTGACGGATTCGGAAGGAGAGCCGATTATTGGTGCCACCGTTATGGAAAAAGGTAAAAGCCAGAATGGAGTTATTACCGATCTGGACGGTAACTTTACTTTGAATGTATCCGGTAAAGGAAAGAAGATTGTTATTACGTATATCGGTATGAAAACGGAAGAGTTGGATGCTGTTGCCGGAAGAACCTTGAAGATTGTCTTGAAGGATGATTCGCAGGCATTGGATGAAGTCGTAGTGGTTGCCGTAGGTTATGGTAATGCGCGTAAGAAGGACTTGACCGGTGCTATTTCTTCAGTAGGCGAAAGTACTTTGAAGAATATTCCTGTTACTTCTGCTTCAAGTGCCATCACAGGTCGTTTGGCCGGTGTAAGCGTCATTACGTCAGAAGGTTCGCCCGATGCTACGGTCAGCATTCGCGTGCGCGGTGGCGGTTCTATCACGCAAAGCAATGAACCGCTTTTTATTGTAGATGGTTTTCAGGTGAGCGGCATTGATGATATTCCTCCTACGGATATTGAGAGTATCGATGTATTGAAGGATGCTTCTTCTACTGCTATCTATGGTGCAAAAGGTGCTAATGGTGTAATTTTGGTCACTACCAAGAGCGGCCGGGTAGGTAAGACGCAAGTAAGTCTGAATGCATCCCTCGGTTTCAACCGTTTCTATAATGAAACGGAAGTTCTTTCTCCTTATGAATATGTATATCTGCAAAGAGAATTGGACCCCGCAAAGAATGCTGGTTTCTTCGACCGTTACGGACAGTGGGAAGATATAGATATCTACAAATCTAAAGTAGGCAAGAACTGGCAGCGCGATTTGTTTGACAGAACCGGCTTGAAGCAGAACTATAACGTGAACATCAATGGAGGTAGCGAAGATTTGGTCTATAGTCTTAGCTACACGCATGATGATGAAACTTACATCATGCAGACTTCGCACTATCGTCGTGACAACGTCAACCTGAAGCTGAACAAGAAGTTCAATAAGAAGCTGAGAATGGACCTCAATGTAAAGATGTCCAATACTGCGATTGATGGTCCGAGCGTGTCAAGCGGTTCCAAACTGAGAGACTGTGTGAAATATCCGACTGTAGGGACTTTGACAGACCTTACCGACGAGGATTTGAGTGGAGACGATGGTATCATTGAAAACATCAGTAGCTTGAATGACCCTTATTTTAATATCGTGAATGAGTATAAGAAACAGACTAAATTCAATAACTCTTATAATGCAGCCTTGATATGGGATGTGATAAAGGGATTGCAATGGCGTGCTGAAGGTACTTATGGATTTAACTTCGACCGCACGGACAATCTCTATCTGAAGAATACGAGCAAGGCAAACCAGACTGCCGGACAACCTGTAGGTATCCGCGAATATTGGAATGGTCAGAACTGGGCCTTCCGCACTTTGCTGAACTATAAGTTAAAGGTGAAAGATCATAGTTTCGATGTAATGGGAGGTATGGAGGCACTTAGCTCCAAGAAGGACAAAATGCAGATTACTTCTGACTATTTTCCAAGTGATTACGGGGTGAATGATATCCTGTCTATGTGGAATAATGGTACATCAGAACCTACTTATACAACGATTAACGAACCGAGCCGCAGTTTGTCTTACTTCGGTCGTGCCAACTATATGCTTAAGGACCGTTATTACCTGACTTTCACGCTTCGCGCCGATGGCACCAACGTGTTTGCTCCGGGCAATAAGTGGGGAATCTTCCCGGCGGCTTCGGCTGCATGGCGTATGTCTGATGAGAAGTTTATGGAGGCTACCAAAGACTGGCTGTCTAACTTTAAGTGGCGTCTCAGCTATGGTAAGTCCGGTAATGCCCGTGTAGGCTCCTATTGGCGTCAGACTTACTCTCCGGTGACCAGCATTAAGAATCTTTATTATCAGAATGAGATTGGACAGAGCAGCTTACAGCCAAGTACGCGCTTACGCAATGAGAACCTCACGTGGGAGTCTAAATACTCTACGAATGTCGGCTTCGACCTGGGATTCTTTGAAAATCGTCTGAACCTTACTTTTGACTTCTATAATGATGTGACCAAAAACCTGATTATGGAAGTTCAACTACCCTCTAATGCCGGTTATAATACTCAATATCAGAACTTGGGGCAGACAACCAACCGTGGTGTGGAATTGACCTTGAATGCCAATCTGGTTAATACGAAAGATTTCTTCCTTGACTTCAATTTCAATATATCGTTCAATAAGAACAAAGTAGATGCTCTTTATGGAGCAAATGGAGACGTGATGATTCTTTCGGGAGGCGGTACGGAAGTAGGTAGTGATAACTATCGTGTATTCGTAGGAAAAGAAACAGGCTTGATGTATGGCTATGTAAGCGACGGTATGTATTCATTTGATGATTTCGATTTCGACCAGGCTACGAAGAAATGGGTGCTGAAGACTGTGACGGACGAAAATGGTAATAAGAAGAATGTGGCTCCCGACTGTTTCGGAGTGCTTTCCAAAGGTGGTGGCTATTATGGCCCTGGGCACATGAAACTAAAAGACCTGAACGGTGACGGTGTGATTGATGCGGACAATGACCGTAAGGTGATTGGGCGTGCATTGCCTAAGCACACTGGTGGTTTCAGCTTCAATGCCGGCTGGAAAGGATTCGACCTGGTTGCTATGTTCAACTGGTCGTATGGCAATGATATTCTGAATATGAATAAGATTGACTATACTTCTTATGTAGGCGCCAAGAGATATCAGAACATGAGCACCGAGATGAGCTTGGCAAACCGATTCACTACCATCGACCCGGTAACCGGTTTGAATATCTACTATGGTGACTATGCCGACCCCCAACGTCTTCAGGAAATCAATGCGAACGCTACTATCTGGCATCCGCTGATGAACAACTCTGTCACTACGGACTGGGCGGTAGAAGATGGCTCATTCCTGCGTCTGGGTACCTTGACTTTGGGATATACATTGCCGAAGATGCTCACAACGAAATTCGGAGTGAAATCACTGCGTGTTTATGCCACTGCCAATAACGTGTTCTGCTGGACTGCCTATAGCGGACAAGACCCTGAGGTAAACACCGGTAAGGCAATGACGCCGGGTTATGACCGCTCTGCTTACCCGAAAGCTAAATCATATGTTTTTGGTTTAAATCTAACTTTCTAAATTATTTTACTTATGAAAAGATACAATCTATTATACATGCTGATAGCAGGAATGATGCTGTGTACTTCCTGCTCAGACTTTTTGGATACGGATTCGCCTTCCGAACAAAGCAAGGAGAACTTGTATGAAAATGAGGGAATGACAAGATCTGCGATAATGGGCGTATATTCGGAATTGGCCGGAACATATGTTTACGGGCAGAAGATGTCGGTAAACTGGCAAGGAGTTTCGGATATTGAACAGGCAAGCGGTTATCAGGAAGACCCGGCAACCGATAAAACGAGTGATTCGGGAGCGGCCAATTACTGGTGCGACTGGTATAATAAGACTCTGCAGTGGGGATATATCTTCAAAATGGCGGAATTGGCCAGTACGGCGGTAGATGGTATCCGTGCTTCAAAAGCCTTTAACAGTGGTTCTGTGGCAATGAAGCGCTACATGGGTGAGGCTTTGGTGCTTCGTTCTCTTTCATACTTTGAGCTGGTGCGTCGCTGGGGTGATATCCCTTTCAAGGAAGGTATGTCAAACTCTGACCTTTCCAACGTTTATATGGGGAAAATTAACCGTGACAGTATATATTCCTGCATTGTAAAAGATATGAAGGAGGCTATAGATTACCTTCCCTGGGTTGGTGAACTGGCTGATTATAATAGTGAACGCATCACTAAAGGCTTTGCTAAGGGAATGCTGGCCCGTATTGCTCTTTTTGCCGGAGGCTGGTCTGTGCGTGATGGCAAAGAGTTTCCCGCCGGTGCTAATGTAGAACGCTATCCCAATACGGAACAGAATCCGGGTATGGAAGAAGTCGGAGACTATTTTATAGGCCGCCCAAGCAACTGGAGGGACTATTACGAGATTGCCGAACAACAATGTGCCGAAATAATCGGTGATCCGGAGAACCCTCATAAGTTAGACCCTGATTACGGAGATATCTGGAAATCTGTATGTGGACTGAAAGCCAATACTTATAATGAGAATTTGTTTGAGGTGGCTAATGGTGTAGGTTATAGCGGTGACATCGGTACCTTGATGGGACGCGCTATGGACGGTAACCTGGGCTATGGACAGCGTGGTTTCGGCGGTACTTATGTAAGTACTAACGCTTACTATTTCTATTCGTTCGATCAGAATGACAAACGTCGTGACTATGCTTGCTACTGGCCGGTTTATAAGAAGGACGGTACGGTAAAAGAAGTGATGCAGAATGATATCATGTCCGTGAGACTGGGCAAATGGTCTTTCTTCTGGACTGCCGAATCTTATCGTTCCATTGCACTGACGGCTACAGCCCGTACTCCGACAGGCATCAACTGGATTGTGATGCGTTATCCTGATATCCTTCTGATGTTTGCTGAGGCCCGTTATATGCTGGGTAAAGGTGAAAATTCAGTAAATGAAAAAGCCGGTATAAGTGCAGCCAAGGCTTTGGAAATGGTTCGCGAACGTGCATTCGGTTCAGGTTCGGAAGCTGTTATGGATTATAAAAAGGTAGATTTCTTTGATGCTATCGTAAACGAACGTGCATGGGAGTTTGGCGGTGAAGGCATCCGTAAACTTGATTTGATACGTTGGGGATTGCTCGACTCTAAAATAGAAGAGATGAAAGTAGCCATGCTCTATATGTTGGATGGCACTCATCCCATACAAATATTCGATAAGACGTATCAACCGGAAGACTTCCCCAACAAGCTTTATTTTAAATATGACAATAATGGGGAATTCATGGATTTCTCTTCTATTAACTTCTATACGAAGAGAGCCGCCAATCCGGACGAGAAAGTATATACGGAAGTGAAGTGGTTCCCCGAAATCTATTGGAATGTGAAAGAAACCGATGTAAACAAGGATCACAACTTGATAAAGAATGCCACCAAAATATTGGTTTGTGCTTCAGGTTTGAGAAAGTCTTATGATTATAGCCAATTATTGAGTACATTGAAGTATGGCTCTCTGATTCAGGATAGATTGAATGGTTATAAGATAGGCAACGGGGTTTGTAATTATCGTCACTTGTTCTCTATCTATTATGATGATATCTATAAGTCCAAAGGATATTTGTCCAACTCTTACGGATATGATAATAGTGCTCAATAATATGCTAATTATTAAAAGAATAAACTTATGAAAATTAGAAATTTCTATTATATCCTGCTGGGAATTCTTACGTTCTCGGTAGTGGCATGCGAAGAAGCTAACGAGTGGGGGGTAGATACCAGTCATGACAGACTGTTCCGTTCTACAAAGTTCGAAGTGAAAGAAACGAATCCTACTTCCGCTCTTCTGAGTTTCAGAGGGGTGACAAACGCTACAAAGTATGTGTTTGATTTCAGTGAAGGGGACAGCTTGCTCTTTAACAATATAGTATTTACCACAAATATTTTAGCAGACACGTTGACTGCCTACAACAAGGAGACTTCTGAGGTAAAGACGGAGTATCATGTTCTCTTTTTGAACTTGAATGGAACTACACGTTATTCAGTGCGTTTGAAGGCTGTTGATGAAAATACAGGAATGGAGTCGGGGTATGTGCAGTTGTGCTTTGACACTACGGACGAGCAGATCTTTACTACAGTCACTCCGGGAACCACCAATGTCTCTCTGAACTGGCAAGCTGATAAGAAGGCTACGCGTATTGAGTATGGCGAGCTGGTGAAGACAGAGATAGAGGGCGAAGAAGCTAAGACAGATACCATCTGGGCTACTCCGCATGAGCTTACGTCAGCGGAGCAACAAGCCGGAGAATTGGTGATCAATGATCTTAAACCGGGAACTAATTATATTACGTATATCCTGAATGAAAAGGTTCGCAGAGGCTCCTATAAATTCAAGACGTTAGGTTCATCTAAAGGTACAACTATTTCTGTAGGTGTAAGCGATGATATCAATGCCTTGCTGGCAGCCGCTCCGGCTGGTGACGTTACATTGTCGTTCACTGGCGGACAGACTTATGAGGTTGGTGAATTTACAATTCCCGAGACAGTTACAAACCTGTATGTATCCGGTAATGTCGTAAGTGGCAGAATGCCAAAATTGAATATGACCAAGTTTGTATTCTCTGCTCTTATGGATAACTTCTATGTACAGTATATGGATGTTGTGAGTGATGGTAAATCACAGTTCCTGATTGAACTTGGCGGTAAGACCGGGTTTAAGAACGTGAGCTTTGAAGGATGCAATATCAGCGAGATTCCAAGAAGCCTTATCCGGACAAACTCCGGTGACCTTGAAGTTGGGGCAATTGCCATCAGCAACTGTTTCATCAAGAATGTAGGCTTGAGCGGATACGGACTTTTGAACATCGGTAAGTTGAAGTCACTGAGCACTATTTCCATTACCAATACTACCATGTTGAATATCGGCGACCAGATTATGGATTTGCGTGTACAGACAGATAAGGTTACATTTACTCAATCTATCTTCTGTAACTATGACATCAATATGCCTAAGTTACTGCGTCTGGATAAGCAGCCGAAAGAAATTACCGTAACAGGGGTGATTTTTACAGGAGACAACAAAGGTGGTAAGATGAATTCCGGTAATAGTGACTATTCCAAGTATCTGAGTTTTGCCGGATGTTACCTGACTTCCGACTTCCAGGAGAATGATAAGAAGTTTACCGATGCCCAAATATTGAAAATCTCATCTGAAGAACTATTTGTAGATCCTAAGAACGGTGACTTCCACTTCAAACCGGAAGCTAAGTTTGAGGGTGACGGTAAAGTAGGAGACCCAAGATGGTGGACAAAATAACTTGATAGGTATTATTAGTTTCAGGATCAACGATCCTTTCTGAAGAGAAGAGGCTGTCTCCAATAAAATGAGAGACGGCCTTTTCTCATTTTGACACTTTGCTTTTTATGCATAACGAGAATGTGATATTTCCGTCCCGGTGCAGGGAAGTACGAAAAGAAACGAATGAAAATTGGTATTTTGTTAATTGATAGCGTGATACATAAATACGTACAACTCTAATAAAAGAAAAACAGATGGTCTGTGCAGTGAAAACAGATGGTCTGTTTCCCATCTATAGACTGTTTGTTTCCCATCTATAGACTGTTTGTTTCCCATCTATAGATGGTTCGTCTTCCATCTATAGATCTTTCGCGTCAGATATAGAGTTCCTTGGTGAAAGAACTATAGCTCCCTTGCATAAGTATTGCATATGCTGTCTGCTTTATGCAGAAATCATGCATTTATATTCCGTAGATTATGCAACCGGACTCTGTTTCGAGTGTTTTAAGAAATGCTTCTGTTAGTAAAAGACTTGTATTGGTGGCTTTCTGCTCAAAATCAGGCCTCTTTTTTTGTACACTTCTTTTTTGTAAAGCATTACTTGATAAATGGTTGCAAAAAAGAAGTGTACAAAAAATGATTTGCCATTCTGATACTTTTTACTGATTTCCCCCTGCTTTTCAATGCTGGGTCTTTTCTTTATATTCCGAAGGAGTCATTCCCATCTGCCTCTTGAAGCACTTGCCGAAGTATTTAGGGTCATTGAATCCTGTCATATAAGCCACTTGTGAGAAATTGTATTCTCCGCTGTCTATCAACTGTACGGCACGCTTTATCCTTATCTCGCGTATGAAATCTACGGGAGACAAACCGATAATGGATTTCAGCTTTTGGTAGAATATGCTGCGCCCTAAATTCATTAACCGGGCAAATTCTTCAATCGTCAGTTCAGAGTTCTCCATTTGCTCTTCCATAACCTGCATCACTTGTTGCATGAACAACTCGTCTTGTGAAACGATTTTAGGTTGTGAAGGAATCAGTTCTGTTGTAGCCTTCGGAGTCTTTTCTTGTTTTTCCGACCACTTCTTCCAGAAAATGGCTTGTAGTTCTTTGCGCTGTTGCAGCAAAGATTTGATGCGGGTTTTCAAGTATGTCGCACTGAAAGGCTTGGTTATATAATCGTCGATACCTTGCTCCAAGCCCGAAATGCGGTCGTCCAACGACGACTTGGCCGAAAGCAATATGATTGGAATATGGCATATCTCCCAGTTCTCCTTGATGTTTTTCACCATATCGAGACCGTCCATAACGGGCATCATGATATCACTGATAATCAAGTCCGGAACATACTCTTGCGCACGTTCCAGTCCCTCTTGCCCGTTTGTCGCTTCAATGATCCGATAACTGCTTGATAAAATGTCCGACAGGAAGCTCCTTAATTCTATATTATCTTCTACAATTAAGATCGATACAGGCTCTTCCTCATCCGGGGGAGTACTATCTTCCTCATCGGTAGTTTCAACAATGACTGTTTCATCTGCCGGACCGGTTTGAGATGCTTTATCTGTCTCACTTTCCGCAGAAGCGGAATTGCCGTCATCCAAAATGAACTCAGCGTCTTCCCTTCCTTCATATACCTTTTGGTTCATGGGCAATATGACGGTAAATTCACTGCCATACCCAGGTTGGCTGTTTACTTCGATGCTTCCGGAATGTAGTTCGATCAGCTCTTTGGCAAGCGACAATCCGATGCCCGATGAAGGTTGCAGGATGTTGGATTTTACTAAAGTTTCGAAGCGCTGGAAGAGCGTTTGCTGCTTTACCGGATCAATGCCGATACCTTCATCTTTCACCGAAACGAAAAGTTTTTCACTTTCCACCTTGACGCTAACCGTAATCGATTTATTGTTCGGGGTATATTTGAAGGCGTTGGACAGCAGGTTGAAGACAATCTTCTCAAATTTGTCCTGATCTATCCAGGCGCATATCGCTTCCTGACTGGTTTGTAATTGATAAGTGATGTTTTTCTCTTCAGCGATAAGCCGGAAGTTATCCATTACTTTCTGTAACAGACTGAGTATGTCTGTCTTTTCCAGCAACACCTTCATCTTCTTATTCTCTATTTTCCGGAAATCGAGTATCTGGTTGACCAGATGCAACATCCGCTCCGTATTTTTGTGCACCAGCGTCAGGTGTTTGCGGACGTTGGCTGAGATTGCTTCGTGCTCCAATACTTCAGTCACCGGACTGGTGATGAGTGTCAACGGAGTGCGCAGCTCGTGCGAGATATCCGTAAAGAAGCGCAACTTGATATTGGTCAGTTGCTGTTCGAGGTTTATCCGGTGGCGCAATCGGTAGATATAAAGAATGATGTAGACAATGGTTGCCGTAGATAAAATGAATAATATGGTGTAAAGCATCCATGCCCAGTAAGTCTCCCAGAAGGTGGGAAGTACGGTGATAGGCAGGACGCGCGCTTTCTCCATCCACACTCCGTCGCTGTTGGTGGAGCGTATCTGAAGTTCGTATTCTCCCGGCGGAAGATTGATGTAACTGGCCGAACGGCTATTGTCCACTTCATTCCAATTCTCTTCCAACCCCTTCAGACGATAGGCGTAACTGATAGATTCCGAATCTACGTAATCCAAAGCGGCAAACTGGAAGGTTACATTCCGTTCGGATGGCTTCAACCGTAATTCATCCAGGTCATTGATATGCAAGTCTTGTGAAGCTCCCTGTATCTTGAATCCGGTGAATACGATAGGTGGGGCATACTTACTTTTTTTTAAGTGTTCGGGGATGATTCTGAGGATACCGATATCGGTTCCTAACATCAGTTGATGATTTTGATCTTGGACAGGAGCGGCCTCTGTGAAATAGAGTTCCTGTCGCGTATATTTCTTGTCATAGTATTCGAATGTCTCTTTTTCCGGGTCGAAGCGGGTAAGTGCATTCTCTGAAACAACCCATAAGCTGCTATCATTACCTTCTATCATGGATAGCACAAGATCGGATGGCAAACCATCCTTTGTTGTATAAGGTTTAAATTCAATGTGATCGCTCAGCATACTCTCAGAAAGAACCTTGTTGACTCCTCCGGTAAAGGTGAGCACATAAGTTGTCTTTCTGCTGTCTGTATATGCATAGGTCACATCATTGCTGCTGAGGCTGGACACAGTGTCGGGCGTACGTTGATTCTGATAAAAATGAATTTTCTCCGGCTGGTTGAATTCGCTGGCGAATGTTAGCAGACCTTCGGTAGTGCAAACCAAGATGGCCTGGCTTGCTTCCGTAATATGGCGTACTTTTGAGAAATGTTCTTTAGGATATCCCTTGAGTTGATTACCTGTGTGTATGAAGCGGATTTCTCCCTCAGAGGTTTTCTCTAATAGATTCAATCCTCCACCGTAACAGCCTATCCAGATATGTTTCATCTGATCTTGATAGATGCTGTAGATACTGTTGTGACTTAAACTGTACGCGTCGTCTGGCTGGTGAATAAATTGCCGTATCTGGAAACGGTCATCACCGATTTTTTCCATTTGGAATAGTCCGTCCAGCTTACTCCCCATCCAAATGATACCATCCGCATCTTCCATAAAACAATAAATGTTCTTTTGGAAAGGGACAGGCTCCCGGCTGATTGTGCCCTCGGGGGCCAGATATCCTTTTAAGCTACCATCCGGCAGATAAATGCGCACATATCCTTTTTTGCTGGCTGTCCAAAGGTTATTCTCTTTGTCTATAAACAGGGAGCGTGTTTCAAAACCGCTTCCGGTATCCATTGCTTGCAGGGAACATGCAGATGAAAAGAACGAAATTCTGGTAACATCCCAGTGATTACACGTCCAGAGGTTTCCCTGCTGGTCTAAGAAAGAGTTCAAGATCACAGGGCTGAACTTACTGTCGGGATTATTGTAGTTTGTATAATATGGTTTTAACTGACGGCTTTTCCGGTCGTAATAGCAAAAACCACCTTTATGGGGAATCATCCATAGGGTTCCATGCTGGTCTTCGAATATGAGATCACGGTTTGCACGTTCTGCTTTCGGAAGGTCTTCTTTGGGAGTCATGTAATGTTGTTTATCTTCTGTTGCCAGATTATAGCGTACTACTCCTAAAGCATTGGAGTACAACCATAATTCTCCGAAGCTATCTTTGAACACGGACAGTACTTCAGGAGATGGATGGGTTGGAGTACGGGGGTCTATCAGTCTGTACTTCTTCTCATTCGCAAGGTAAATATATAATCCCTCGTTGGTACAAAGTCCTATGCTGTCCTTTCCGAGGATATGGACGGAATTAATGTTATTAGAGGATGGAAAAGGCATTTCATGGAATTGAAGCTGCTGCGTTTTGGGCAGATAGATTACCATCTGATTATTATTGGATAGCAGATATATATTGCCGTTATTCTCTTTGATGTTTTTGAATGGAATGTCCGATTCGATTTTCTTCTTGCCTATAATAGATATGCCTTTATCCGTCAATACCCATTCATCACCGTCACTATCTTGATGTACAGCGATGATTCGGTCGCCTTTCAGGTTCTTTTCTTTAAGACTGTAGAAGGTTATGCCTTCTCCTTCTTGTTTCTTATACGCGAGTTCGTCAATACGGAATGCTTCATGCTCGCATACAATCCAGCTTACACCTTTGGGTAAGGTATAAACGGTGCGTACAATGTAAGTTTGTTGTCTTTCCGCTTCGTAAGGACTGAGAATGTCTATAAATTTCTCTCTGCGGCTGTCAAACAGGTAAATCCGTTCATCGTAGGTCTGGCACCAGATGTCACCGTCCTGTGTTTGCGCTATCTTTCCTAAGCGGTTGCTGGTCAGTGTGCATCCGTCTCCGGGAAATGCCTTGTAGTTTTTAAAGGTATACCCATCGAACTTATTTAAACCATTCCATGTGGAAAACCACATGAATCCTTTGGAGTCTTGCAGGATATCGGTGACGGACCTTTGTGCCAATCCGTTGTAAGCGGAAAAACGCTGGATTTGACAAATGGGCTGCGCAGTAGCTATGCAGGGGATAAACAAGAAAAGCAACAATAAAGAATTGATTGGCGCTATAATGTACTTTTTCATGGTATGGACTGATTTGTTACTGTTGCGCAAAGATACGAATTATCCATTTTATCACTATGCATTCCGGAAGGAAATATGGATGTGGAATTATTAGGCAGCTATGTGGAATATTTGTTTTTCCACCCTGGTTTATGTGGGCTACAGTTGATTAGAAAGCTGTTTTTAAGCATTGTGAACACTCGTTTCCACCTATTGCGATAAAAATTCCCCCTTTTATCATATGATATTTTTGAATTTTGCAAAAACATTTTAAAGATGTTGTTGATATGAAAAACATGATGTTTTATTGCTCTATTGTTTTGATTACCGAAATAATAGATAAATCATTTTTTTTATTTCGGAAAATATAAAGGAGATTACTCTGGCTTTTGCATTGGAGAATTTTAAAAGTTTGAATATGAAAATGCATTGGTCAATTGAAGTGAGCATTTATATAGAGAAGGTACACCTAAATTATTAACCATTATAAATTAATGTTTTTATGAAAAACAAAAAAATAAACTTTTATCGGATGTGTCCATGCTGCTACTACATCACACTGGGATTAGAAATTATTTTCCCCATGCAGATTCTATATTAGTGAAAAAAGAAGAAATTAATTTTATTGTTTAACCAAATATTCTATTATGAAACAAAATTTTAGAGGTATGAGAGATAAACTTCTCCTTATGTTGGCACTATTCTTGTTTGTGTCCATTGGGATGTTTGCTCAGAATATGACTGTGAAAGGCACTGTGTTTGATTCGACAGGAGAAACTGTCATAGGTGCTTCTGTTGTAGAGAAAGGTAATGTTTCAAACGGAACTATTACTGATTTGGATGGTCACTTTACGTTAACACTTCCTGCGGGGAAGAAACTTGTTGTTTCTTTTGTTGGTATGGAAACTCAAGAATTGGATGCTGTTGCTGGTAAGGAGTTGACTATTACACTGAAAGATGATTCTCAGGCACTTGAAGAAGTGGTTGTCATCGGTTATGGTGGTAGTAAGGCTCGTAAGGACTTGACGGGATCTGTTGGTTCTATTTCTGGTGCAAAATTGGCTGCTGTTCCTGTTACTTCTGCTGCAGTAGCCTTGCAAGGTAAGATTGCTGGTGTACAGGTAACTACTGTTGATGGTGCTCCGGGGGCAGATATTAACATCCGTGTCAGAGGAGGTACGTCAGTAACTCAAAGTAACGACCCACTTTACATCGTCGATGGTTTCCAGACGGACAACATCAATGATATTCCGCCTTCGGATATTGCTTCCATCGATGTTTTGAAGGATGCCTCTTTAACTGCTATTTATGGCGCGAAGGGTGGTAACGGTGTGGTTATCGTAACTACAAAGTCGGCTAAAGAAGGTAAGGTACAGGTAAGCCTGAATGCGCAAATGTCTGTGAGTAAGTTGGCTAAGAAATTGGATTTGATGAATGCTTATGACTTTGTGGATTATCAGTATGACTTTGCATCCGCAGGTGGTAATCGTAGTACAGAAGCTAAATTCTTCCGTGCCAATTTTGGTAATCCGCAAGACCTTGATATTTATCGCCGTGCTACCACACACGACTGGCAAGATGAAGTGATGGGGGAAACTCCGCTGAATTATTCTACTAACGTAAACATTGGAGGAGGTTCGGATAAATATCGTTTCAATATTTCGTTGACACAGTCGGAGGATAAAGGTATTATCATGGGATCGGGTGTACGTCGTACCAATTTAAATGTTAAGCTGTATACTCAGTTGACTAAAAAATTGTCATTGCAATTGAATCCCAAAGTCTCTTATCGTCGTGATACTGGTGCCGGTGGTGATAAAATTGGTAGTGGAGGTATTATAGATGTGTTGCGTTATCGTCCGACAAATGGTTTACGTGAATTTGCTTTTTGGGATCCTGCTACTGTGGACCCGGATGATGAAGCAATTTTTGAATACACTAACCCGAAGAATGATATCAAGGAGAATACGTTGAAAAAGCATTCTTATTCCTATACTAATCAGTTAGCTTTGGAATGGAAGCCCATTGATGGGTTAGTATTACGTACAGAAGCTGTGCATGCTATGTCTTTCACTGATGAAAATCGTTTTTATGGTGCTATGACAGACGACGGACAGAAACAGAACAAACTTCCGATTGCTTCTATCAAAGACAAACGTACTGAAAAATATACATGGACGAACACTGCTTCCTATGGATTTGATATAAGTAAATTACATAACTTCTCGTTCTTGTTGGGGCAGGAAATTCAAAGTAAACAAACGAAAGAAACTTTTATGAAGAATCGTTATTTCCCGCGTTACATTACGGCGGATAAGGCTTTGAATAACATGAATCTTGGAAGACCTTGGGAAAGTACGACTTCACTTTCCACTCCGGAGCGTACGGCTTCTTTCTTTGGTCAGGCCAACTATAACTATGAACATAAATATTTAGTGTCTGTTACAATGCGTGCCGATGGTTCTACGAAGTTTGCTCCAGGTGAGCAATGGGGCTATTTCCCCGCTGTTTCGGGGGCATGGGTGCTGTCTCGTGAAAGTTTTCTGGAAAATAACGAGGTTATCAGTAATCTGAAACTGCGTGCAGCTATCGGTTTGGCTGGTAATAATCGTATTGATGATGACATGTGGCGTTACCTTTATACGGTGAATTCAACTTCTGGACCTGCTTTCGGTGAGGCTACAGAGAATGGAGAGCAGTGGTATGGTATAGGTGATGGAAAAACTTATCCTAATACAAAAATTAAATGGGAAACTACATTGACGCGTAATGTTGCTTTTGATCTTGGCTTGTTCAACGATCGGTTGACTATTACACCGGAATTTTACTGGAATACGACGAAAGATTTGTTGTATACTTCGGACGTTCCTACTGTATCAGGTTATACTAAGCAGATGCGTAATATCGGTCAGGTGACAAATAAAGGTTTGGAATTGAGTATTAGCGGTGATATTCTTCGTGGAAAGGACTATGTGTTGAGCGGAAACTTCACATTTGGTTTGAATAAGATGGTGGTTGATAAATTGAATGACACGGATGATGTGATTTGGGATCAAAATGATCGTTGGAAGTCCAGCTATAATGATTATTGTCTGCGGGTAGGCGACCAGTTGGGGCTGATTTATGGTTTCGTCTATGACGGGATTTACAGCATAGATGAATTTAACTTTGATCCGAATCAAAATTTCTTGGCCATACCTAAAGAAGGTACTGTAATCAATACAGTATTCAGCAATAGTACTTCCGGTGAACCCACGTTACCTGGTAAGATTAAATTTAAAGATTTGAATAATGACGGTGTGATTGATGAAAATGACCGTACTGTGATAGGTAACACCAATCCAAAATTCCAAGGTGGCTTCGGATTTAACGGACAATGGAAGAATCTGGACTTCACTATCAATTTCAACTATATGTATGACTTTGATGTGAACAATGCAACTGCTTATCAACTATCGTCAGCAGAAGGTAATAATAAAAAGTTCTATAATGTACTATCCAAATTCAAAGACAGTTGGCATTACTTCAATCCGGTTGATGGTGATAACTATTATAAAAACTATTGGGTGGATAATACTGTAGATGTTTATAGGGCGGCTAATGCCAATGTGACTTTATGGAATCCGACAGATGTAACAAACAAAGTGACACATTCCTATTTTATAGAAGATGGTTCATTCTTGCGTTGTCAAGATATTACTATCGGCTATACATTACCTTCTCAGCTCACTAAAAAGTGGGGTATGTCTAAAATCCGTTTCTATGCAAGTGCTTCTAACTTGTTCATCATTACCGGTTATTCCGGCTATGACCCTGAAGTAGATGTGCAGACCGGCTTGACTTGCGGTATGGACTACAATCGGTATCCCCGTAGCCGTAGTTTTGTATTTGGTACTAATATAACTTTCTAATTAATATAAAAGGATAGAAATATGAAATATAAATATATTCTGATGACTGGTCTGCTTGTCATGGGACTTTCTTCGTGTAATGATTTTCTAGAAGTAGAAGCTCCTTCAAAATACGATAATGAGTATGTCTTCAGTGACAAGACCGAGATAAACCGTGCACTGAATGGTGTATATGCTCAATTGTTGAGCGGTGACATGTATGGTAGTGCTTACTTGAGTACTTTCTGCTTGAATAGTGATGTGGATATGGCTGTGTATACCAGTGATGTTGCTACCACTAATAGTTATCGTCGTTTTGACTGTACTCCTATGGGAGGTGATATTGAAAAAATTTGGAATGCTGCTTATAAAGGAGTGGAGTATGCCAATAATTTTATCTATCAATTGGAAAACAGTGAATTATATGGTAACGGTGATGAGGAACTGTATCAGATGATGGGTGAAGCTAAAGTAATTCGCGCCATGTTCTATCACGACTTGGTTGTGATGTTCGGTGATATACCTTTCTCTTTGGCACCGGTTTCAGGGACTGACGACAGCAGCACTTTGTTGCTTCCTGTCACCAGTCGTGATGAAGTACATGAGGCTCTGATTAAAGATTTGAAATCAATCGCTCCTAAAATGAAGTTTGCCAACGAATTGAGCGAAGGTATAGAACGTGTTTCAAAAGAGTTCTGTTGGTCGATGATTTCCCGTATGGCATTGACGCGTGGTGGTTATTCATTGCGTCCGGACATGGCTAATGCAAAAAGTTTTGGTAAAATGGAACGTCCGGCTGATTATAAGGATTATTATGAAATCGTTCGTCAGTATTGTGACTCTGTGATATCTTCGGGTAAGCATACTTTAAATCTTTCTTATCGTCAGGTCTTTATTGATGAGTGTAATTATAAGGTGAACAACAATGATGATCCCATCTTTGAAATACCATTTGGTAAAAACTCCACAGGTAGTATTGGTTATATTCAAGGACCGTCGAGCGATTTGTATGAAGGTAATACGAGTGGTACCAATCTTTGGGGAGAATGTAAGGGAAATGCCCGTCTCAACGCCCTTTATCGTTTCCTCTTTGATGAAGATGACTTGCGTAGAGACTATGTGAATGGTATGTGGTATTATCAATATGACGGTAAACCTGTGTTGCGTAACGATCGTACGGTGCACAATAATAAGTGGTCTAAATTATGGTCCACTACTAGCTTGGGTACCAATAGTCAGGGAAATACTGGTATTAATTATCCCTATATGCGTTATGCAGATGTGTTGTTGATGTATGCCGAGGCCGTGAATGAAATAGAAAATGGTGTGACTGGCGTTAATGGGGCAAAGGCAGTAGCGGCTTTACGTCAGGTTCGTAACCGTGCATTTACGGATGCTGGTAAGGTTGAAAGTTATCTGAATAAGGTGTCTGCTGACAAGAATACTTTCTTGAAAGCAGTGTTGGATGAACGTAAGTTCGAATTTGCCGGTGAAAATATGCGTTGGAAGGATTTAGTGCGTAATAATATGTATGCTGAAGAAGTCTATTACTCTTTCATGCGCTATTATGGGGTAGCTACAAATGCTGAGTCAACGATGGATATGGCAGATATTGCTTTGCATGACGGTAAGGATGCTGAATTCTGGGAAAATATACCTTATAGTATTTTTTACAAGGACGATAAAGGTGGTGTGACCAATCCGAATGATATTAACCTGTATCCTAATACGGGTATGAATGTACTTGAATTTTATAAGAACACCCTTTATGATAAAAAAGACAATCCGAACAATACAGGTGAAGAGGGTTGGACGAAAGGTGACTTGTTCGGCTGGTGGAATGGAGAAGAAGGTATGCCGGAGGATAGAATGCTTTATTCATTCTATGGCTATGTTCGTGGCGATTCTCGTGGTAATATTTATGTGATTCGTGATGGAGTTACTGAAACTCCGTCGGTAAAGAATCTGCCGCCTGTACGTTACATTATTCCGTTCCCGAATTCTGCTATCCAGCGTAGTGCGGGCATTTACAAAAATTATTATGGCTATTAATAATTAATCTTTGATTGAATTATGAAGAATAAATTTTTATATATTTTATTAGCTCTTCTGACCATTTCTTTATATTCTTGTAAAGATGATGAGGTGATAAGCAATGAAGATGGTACTATTCCTGACAGAGAGTTTATGACTATGTTCCGTAAAGACCATAATACAGGTAAGGGTGATGACGAACCTTATGCATGTAAGGTGGTAGACTTAAATGATATTCAGCTTTATTGGTATGGTGTGAAAGATTGCGCAGGTTATCAGATCAGAATGGCGCTGCAGGCTAATGTATCTTCCGGTTTGGCTGAAGATTGGGATAATCCGGCTCATTTGCTGATGGATACGATTGTAGGACCAGACGTACTGGATTTGCTAGTTAAAGATTTGGAATACAGTACAAGTTATCGGTTTGCTATTCGTACACTTTCTGTGAAAGGCGAAGGCTATCATTCTAAATGGTATGGTTATGGAGATGGTCGCCATTGGGCTGATTGGTTTGGTTTGGATACAGATTTGCGTTATAATACTCCTGATTTGGTAGTGATTGGTAATATTACAAAGACTTCGTTCCGTTTAAATTTAGACCTTTCGTATGCTACTTCTGGTGATCCAGGTGATTACAAACAACATTTTGAAGTAGATGAGAATGGAAATTTTGTGGTACATACTATTTCTGTATTACCTTCACCCACCAATCCGGGTGCCCAGGTTCCTGATAAATGGAAAAATTACGAAGTCACTGCAGAAGATAAGGCCAACGGCTATATTGACATTGACGGATTGGACATGAACAGTGTATATGTTGTAAATGCTGAAAATAAGAATATTCCTATTCACGTAGATGCAGTGTATAATACGTGTACTGTGCGTACAGATGGTGAACCAGGTGAACCTGTTTTCCTGGAACATTCAGTAAATCCCAATGATACAATTCCGGGTGCTGTAAAGTATCAGGCTATGTGTTTGGATAAGATTTTAGAAGACTATACAGCGGATAATACTTTGACAGAAGGTACTATTTTTGAGTTGGAGGGTGGAAAGGTTTATTATTTTGCTAACAATCCGAGCCTTTGTAAAGGTATGACAATGCGTACGCGTCAGAGTGATTTGGATGCTGGTAAGGGTAATGCCAAGATATATTTGAATGGTATGTCTAAGAATCCGGATGGTTCTGGTATTTCTTGTAACTTTATGTTTGGTCGTCAACCGCAATCGGGTGAGAGTGATGCACCTATTAATGTAAAATCTGTGATCTTTGAAGATATTGATTTTGATAGTCCGGAAGCTACTAATTACGGTGACGGAAAAGCTACTGGTAATTATTTTGCTAATATGTACTCCAATGGTATGGCAGTGACGTTCAATTCTTTTGAGGTCAGAAGATGTTCATTCCAACATATGATTCGTGGCTTTATCCGTGTACAAGGTACTAAGCGCAAGGTTTTTGAGAAAATATTAGTAGAAGATTGTTTATTCTACAATAATGGTTATTATGATAATAATGGTGCTGGCTATGCTTGGATTGCTGGTGATGGTAAAGATCCTAAGAGTAACATTTTCAAAGATATGGTTTTCCGTGGTAATACGTTCTACGATTCACCACGTACAGCTTTGTTCTCAGACAATAACAAGACTTTAGCATGGCCTCCAAGTGTTCAGTATAAGATAACTTTGGAAAATAATACCTTTGTGAACTTTAGTACTCGTTCTTCTGGACGTTATATCTTTAGTCTGCGTTACTTGCCAGGTGGTAGCCAAATTGTGGTGAAGAAGAATCTTTTTATTCAGACAAAAACTGCAGATGATGATCGTAATCTTAATTTTAATGGTATGGATATTCGTTCGCTTGAAGGTACAGGACCCAAAGAAATCACATTTGACATTGCGGATAATTATGCTGTAACTTGTGAAGAAAGCAAGCAAAAGGATGATGGTATTTTTACAGGTGGTGCATTCAGTGCCAAAAAGAATAGTGCCGGTGCATTCCTTGATTATTTACCAGGTGTTATCAATGGTGCCGAACAGTTGACGGTGAAAGTAGGTTCTACTCCGCTTGCTCCAACTGATTTGATGGTGGATCCGAATCCACCTCATAAGAATGGTGACAAGGATATGCATGAAACAACTACAGAGAAGTTAATGAACGGCTTGAAATTCAAGAATACTGATCAGGTGCGTAATCATGAAATCTATAAGTTGGGAATCGGTGATCCACGTTGGAGACAATGACATTATAACGTGTCGTTAATGAGGCCGTGAGGTTTTGTTAGACATTCTTTGCAGGAAGGGCGTTCCATTCGGAGGAACGCTCTTTATGTATATAATAACTATAGGGATATTCCTAAAATAATAAGAGGAAAACAGGAGAGGTATTTAACTTCCCCTAAAAAGACATATACATAATGTATCGTTAGGAAGAAAAAATAAGAATATGTAAATAATATTCTATTAAAAAGATAGAAGACTTGAGACTTTACAGAAAAAAATAAGAGAAAAGCTCACGTAAAGTAAAACTGTTCTCTTAATTTATAAGAAAGAGGGACATTTACTGAATATCCCAACTATAACTATGAGATTGGCGTTATTTATTTTCCTTTAGGAACAAATTCCGAAGGACTTACTCCATATCTCTTCTTAAAGCATTTGCTGAAATATTTCGGATCGTTGAACCCCGTCATGTAAGCTATTGTGGAAACATTGTATTCTCCGGTTTCCATTAATTGCATGGCACGTTTAATGCGCATTTCACGGATAAAATCAACCGGTGAAAGACCTACGATACTTTTCAGTTTCTGATAAAATACTGTGCGTCCCATTCCCAATTCTTGGGCAAATTCGTCAATAGTTAGCTTTGAGTTATCCATCTGATTATGCATTATTTCCATTACCCGTTTCATAAATAGCTCATCAAACGGAACTATTTGCGGCTTTTCTGGTTCTATTTCAATAATAGGTGTGGGTGAGTCTTTTCCTTTTTCTGACCATTGTTTCAGATAAAGTTCTTGTAATTGTTTGCGTTGATGCAGTAACGATTTGATGCGCATCTTCAGGTAAGTAGAACTGAAAGGCTTCGTAATGTAATCGTCTATGCCTTGTTCCAAACCAGAAATGCGGTCGTCCAGAGAAGATTTGGCTGAAAGTAGAATAATAGGAATGTGGCAGATATCCCGGTGCTCTTTGATTGCTTTCACCATATCAAGTCCGTCCATAACTGGCATCATGACATCGCTGATAATAAAGTCCGGCACATGATGCAAGGCCTGTTCCAGTCCTTCCTGTCCGTTAGTAGCTTCAATGACTTTATAGGTTCCTGATAAAATACTATTCAGGAAGTCTCTCAGTTCGGCATTATCTTCCACAATCAATATGGAGATAGTCTCTTCATTCGTGTTGACATTAGTAGGAGAGAGAGTATCTGTTACTTTTTCCACATTCTTTTTTTTATTGACAGGTTGAGGGGAGAGCTTTTGATTGTCCGCGGAAGGAATATCATTTAGAATAAATTCTGTATTCTCTTTCCTTTCGTAATTATTTTTGTCAAGCGGTAATGAAATGGTGAATTTGCTACCTATTCCGGTTTCGGTATTCACCTGAATGTTGCCTTGGTGTAATTCAACCAACTCTTTGACTAATGATAGACCGATGCCAGAAGAAGGTTGTAGGATATTATTATTCACCAGTGTCTCAAAACGTTGGAATAAGGTTTGCTGCTTTTTGGGATCGATTCCGATACCTTCGTCTTTTACAGATATTATCATTCTTTTTTCGTTTATAGAAGCACATACAGTGATAGATTTATTGGCAGGGGTATATTTGAACGCATTAGACAGTAAATTGAAAACAATTTTTTCAAGTTTGTCTTGATCGACCCAACTATAGAGCTGTTCTTGATCGGTTTGCAAGCGGAAGTTGATATTTTTTTCTTCAGCCATAATTCTGAAGTTATCCATTACTTTTTGTAATAGACCGATAACTTCTGTTTTTTCTAGCAATAATTTCATTTTCTTGTTTTCTATTTTGCGGAAATCGAGTATTTGGTTGACGAGTCGCAACATACGTTCCGTATTAGAATGCACTACCGTGAGAAGTTTACGGGCATTGGAGGAGAGCTTTTCGTGTTCCAAGACTTCACCCACTGGACTTGAAATGAGAGTTAATGGGGTACGTAACTCATGGGATATATCCGTAAAGAAACGCAGCTTTATATTAGCTAGTTGCTGTTCGAGGTATATCTGATGGCGCAACTTATAGATATAAAGTATGATATAAACAATGGTTCCTGTGAATATAATGAATAGTATTGCATAAAGCAACAACGCCCAGTGGGTTTCCCAAAAGGTAGGTATAACAATTACCGAGAGGTTTCGTACATTGTCTGTCCACACCCCGTCGCTGTTGGTCGAACGTATCTGAAGTTCATATTCTCCCGGAGAAAGGTTGATGTAACTGGCTGAACGGTTGTTGTCTACTTCATTCCATTTTTCCTCCAATCCCTTCAGACGGTAGGCATAATTAATGGAAGTCGGCTCAATATAATCTAATGCGGCAAACTGGAAAGAGACATTTCGCTCATCGGGTTTCAGCCTTAGCTCTTTCAAGTCATCAATGTTGATATTTTGTTGGGTCCCTTGTATTTTCAGTCCGGTGAAGACGATAGGGGGAGAATAGGAACTCTTACTGAGTAATTTAGGATTAATTTTTAGAATGCCTGCATCTGTGCCCAATATCAACTGGTCTTGTACAATGACAGACGAAGCCTCACTAAAATATATTTCTTTTTGGAGGTATTTTTCGTTGTAGTGATCGAAAGTGCCGGTTTCAGGATCAAATTTGGCTATTGTGTTTTCTGATATAATCCATAAATTGTTTTGATGGTCTTCAATCATTGACAGAACTAGATCGGAAATCAATCCGTTTTGTTTGGTATAGGTTTTAAACTGAATATGGTCAGTTTGCAGATTATCCGAAATGATTTGATTGATTCCTCCTGTGAATGTTAGGACATAGGTGTTTTTCCGGCTATCTGTATAAATATAAATAACGTCATTACTGCTCAGGCTGGATGCTGTGTCAGGTACACGTACATTAGAGTGGAATTTGATATCTTCCGGTCGTTTGAAGTCACAACCAAAAGTAATTAGTCCTTCTGTTGTGCCGACAAGAATTGTGTTATTAACCTCTTTGATGATGCGTGCTTTGGTGAATTTATCTTGTGAATAACCTTTCAGTAAATTACCGCTATGTAAGAAGCGGGTTTTTCCTTCTGGTGTTTCCTGAAGCAGATTTAAGCCCCCACCATGTGTAGCTATCCATATACGTTTCTGGCAATCCTGATAAATGCAATACACACTATTGTTGCTTAAACTGTAAGGGTCATTTTCATTGTAGGCATATTCTTGTATTTGGAAATCTCCGTTTCCCTTTTTTTTCAGTCGGAAGATACCATCCCATTTGCTGCCTAACCAGATATCTCCTTCTTCATCTTCCATAAAGCAATAGATATTCTTGGAAAATGATACAGTCTGTTTACTGATTTTTCCATCTGGTGTCAGATAGCCTTTGAGGGATTTATCCGGATTGAAAATTCGGATAAATCCTTTTTTATTTGCTATCCACAAATTCTTTTGCTTGTCAATCAGGAAAGCGCGGGTTTCATGGCCATTATCAAATACTGTCAGTTGACTGGCATTGGGAAAGAATGAAACTTTGTCCATCCAAAAGTTATTGGTAAACCATAGATTTTTTTGGTTGTCCAGATAAAAGTTGGTGATGACAGGAGTAAATTTAGATTCGGGCTTGCTGTAATCGGTATAATAGGGCTTGAGCTCTTTGCTTTCCCGGTCATAATAACTCAAACATCCCAAGTGTGGCACTATCCATAATGTACCTTGATTGTCCTCAAAAATCACATCACGGCTTTTTAATTCAGCTTTTGGCATGTTTTGTGGTGGAGTTTCATAGTGTTGCTTTTCGCCGGTTATTAGATTATATCGTGTGACTCCACGTTCACGATTGAATATCCATAATTCATTATAACTATCCTTGAATATTCTCACAGTGTTTGAAGAAGTTTTAGTCAGCGTATCTATAAACTTGAATTGTTTGGTTTGTGCAAAGAAAAGCATGATACCATTGTCGGTACCCACCCCTATAGTATCTTTACCCAAGCTTTGTATACAGTTTAACTGACCGGAGATGGAAGGTATTATTTCATTCCGGAGTTGTCCGTTTTGCTGATCGTAAATTGCTAAACGATCAGTGGATATCAGATATATTTTTTCATGGTTCTCGCAAAGACTTGTAAATTTGGTGGTATCAGATAAAGCTTTTTGACCGATTATGCAGACTCCTTTATTCGTAAATATCCATTCGTCTCCACTGCTATCTTGCTGGACGTTCGTTACTTTTTTACCTGGCAAATTATTAACAGTCGGGCTATAGTATGTAATACTGCCTTTATCTCCATTTTTAAGCATCCGTTCGTCTATTCGAAAAGCTCCTTTTTTGCATACAACCCAACTGACACCTTTGGGAAGAGTATAGATTTTCTGTACTACAAATGATTTTTTTTCCTTTTTCTCGATAGGCTGGAGGATATCAACAAATTTTTCGTGTTGACTGTCGAACAAATATACCCGGCCGTCATAAGTTTGACACCATATACTATTATACTGGTTGGGGATGATTTTCAGTATGCGGTTGCTGGTAAGCGTACATCCGTCTCCAGGGTATGCTTTGTAGTTTTTAAAAGTATAGCCATCGAACTTATTCAATCCGTTCCATGTAGCAAACCAAATGAAACCTTTGGAATCTTGCACGATATCTGTAACCGTTCTTTGTACCAGTCCATTGTATATTGAGAAATGCTGTATTTGGCATATGGGTTGTGCGCAAAGCATAATTGGAAATAGTAATACTATACAAAGTGATAGAATGATTTTAGACTTAGTGTTCATGTGTATATTGGTGTGTTTTTTTGGGTTAATGATTTAATTTGTATGGAACAAAGATACGAAAAAACTAATGTTTTTCTTAATCTTATTTAAAATAGCTGTCGCTATTATCAAAATTCTTGAGATTTATGATAGATTTGTGATATCAAAATGATATCAATTAAATCTATTAAGTATGGAAACTAAAGAAAAGAATTTCAGTGGTTTTAAGATGAATGGCTTCTTAGGCTTATTTATTCATCTTATTGTGTTGCCTGCGCTTATTTATTTTGGTTTTGTCACCTGTGTCCCGACGGCAGTTGTGGCAGGTATTCTCTGTCTTGTCTGGCTGGTTATGTTTGCCGGATATATGCAATTGGAACCCAATGAAGCCCGGGCTATGGTTTTCTTTGGTAAATACAAGGGCACATTTAAGGAAACGGGTTTCTTTTGGGTAAATCCATTTCTGGATAAGAAAAAACTTTCTCTTCGTGCACGTAATCTGGATGTAGAACCTATCAAGGTGAACGATAAGATCGGCAATCCGATTCTGATTGGTTTGGTGTTGGTGTGGAAACTCAAAGACACTTATAAGGCTATGTTTGAGATTGATTCACAGACGATGGCTTCTTCGGCTCACACAACGGGAAATGCCAACCAGATTACTATAGGCAATGCTGTTGCCAGCCGGATGAATGCTTTTGAAAATTTTGTAAAGATACAGAGCGATGCGGCATTGCGCCAGGTAGCAGGACAATATGCCTATGATGATAATGAAGCAGATACTGAAGAACTGACACTTCGTTCCGGCGGTGAGGAAATCAATGAACAACTGGAACAGAAGCTGAATGAGCGTCTTGCCATGGCAGGTATGGAGGTAGTGGAAGCGCGTATCAATTATCTGGCTTATGCACCCGAAATTGCAGCGGTGATGCTTCGCCGTCAACAGGCTTCGGCCATTATCACTGCCCGTGAAAAGATTGTGGAAGGTGCTGTTTCTATGGTAAAAATGGCTTTGCATAAACTTTCTGAAGAGGAGATTGTTGAACTGGACGAAGAAAAAAAGGCGGCTATGGTCAGCAACTTATTGGTGGTGCTTTGTGCTGATGAAGCTGCACAGCCGGTTATTAATGCAGGTACATTAAATCATTAATCAGAATAATATGAACTTTTCTTTTCTATATAAGTGGGCATTAGTGCTCGGCTTACTGCTGGGGCATGTGGTGGCGGTTTTTGCGCAAGATGTAAATATGGACCGTGCCAGGCATGTATACGAATTGTTTATTGCAGACCAAGGCGACAGTATTCATGCACTGTTATCCAAAGAGTTGCAGGAAAAATTATCTCCGGAGGTTTTCAAGGATATGTTCAGACAGTCGGAAAAGCAATTCGGCAAACTCCAGTCTAAAGGCGAGTGGCAGAAAGAGAGTGCGCAAGGCATTACACTCTATTATTCCGATTTGAAGTTTGAGCGTTACAGTCTTCGGCTTTTGTTATCATTTGATGCTGACGGTGGAATGAATACAATTCGTCTGATGCCTGTGCCTGCTGCTTCTACTGCGCAGCCTGTGGCTTATAATAAGGAAAAGATGCTTGAACGGGATATAACAGTCGGTGCCGACGGGTTCAAACTACCCGGAACCCTGACGTTACCTGTAGGAAAAAAGAAAGTGCCCGTGGTCATTCTTGTGCATGGTTCCGGTCCGCAGGATCGTGATGAAACTGTCGGTCCCAATAAGCCTTTCCGTGATTTGGCTTGGGCACTGGCTGAACGTGGAATTGCGACGGTACGCTATGAGAAACGTACAAAAGTTTATGGTGCGGCTTGTGTGCCCGAAGGTCGGGAGATGGATTATGATACTGAAAGTGTCGATGATGCTGTAGCCATTGCTGTTTGGGCAAAGACGCTGCCGGAGATTGATGCGGACAGTATTTATGTATTAGGGCATAGTTTGGGTGCCACACTTGCTCCGCGCATAGCAGAACGGACTGACGGATTGGCGGGTATTATTCTTGTTGCTGCTTTGGCCCGCCCGTTTGAAGATGCTATTGTCGAACAAATGACTTATATATCTTCTCTAAAGGATTCTTCCGACAATGCTAAGACACAGATTGCAGAAATAAAGAAGCAGGCGGATAATACCAAGAAACTGGGTACACCGGAATTTGATGATAAGATTCCTTTGTTGCTGGATATTCCTCGTTCTTACTGGGAATTTGCCAACGCCTATAAACCTGTGGAAGTAGCTGCCAAGCTTACCTTGCCCATGCTTATATTGCAAGGCGAACGTGATTATCAGGTCACTATGGAAGATTTTGGATTATGGCGTTTTGGATTACTGCGTAATAAGAATGCATTCTTTAAGTCTTACCCCAAGCTTAATCACATGTTGCAGGAGGGCAGTGGTAAGGCTACCCCGTTCGAGTATGAGCGTGAGTCGCCCGTAGCCGGTTATGTGATGGATGATATTGCATCATTTATTCGCAACGGGATTTTATTATAATATAAATTCAAACTTAATTTGTAAATCATTAAATTATAAAATAGAATCGTGGCTAAAAAAGAAACTTCAACCAAAAGCTTTGTCCTACGCGTAGATGCTGCGACTATGGATGCCCTTGAGAAGTGGGCAGCCGATGAGTTTCGCAGTACTAACGGACAGCTTCAGTGGATCATCGCTGAAGCGTTGAGGAAAAGCGGGCGGATGAAGAAAACTAAAAATCCTCCTTCGCCTCAAGAAACTGAAACGTAATTTATAATTCATAATTCATAGTCTTATGTTAAATCTTGGACCTTATTCAGCCAGAGAATTTTCTGATATCCGTATTCATCCTACTGCTGTAGATCGTATAATGGAAGGTGTTGCTGCTTTGCTGGCAATTGTTGCGTGGGTGTGTGCGATATGGGTTTATCTCCATGTGGATGACAGAGTAACGGTGAATTTTTCACTTCTTTCTGCCGGACTGGGCACTTTTAGTCTTCTTGCCATAGGCGCTACAGCCTACTTGCCTATCCGCTTTGTGCATTTTCCGGTACGCATTACCAAACATAATGTGGTGACACAGTTTTTCTTGGCGATCCGTTTTGCCCGGGTACTGAATGTCTTTATAGTTCTGCTTTTCCTTGTTCTTGTATTCAATAAGGTGGAAGAAGAATATGGCATTCCACAAGGATTGTGTGATATGTTCACTGCCGGTGTCGGTTGTCTGTTGGCAATAGTGCTGATTGGATATTATATATTGGCTTTCAAGTATAGATAAGGCTATGGTCTCTATATTGTCATTAGAAAATAAGGCCTTCTGTCCGGTAAATACCTAATTATGGCTATTAATATCTTTCATTATACCTTGTTTTAGGGATTGTGGTATCTCCGCAAATGCCCTACTTTTGCATCATCAGATTTAATGAATTAGTTAGTCATAATTACGTAACCACTTTTATTAAGGAAAAAGCTTCCCGTCTTCCCCGATGCGATATCGTGAAAGAACGGGAATTTTTTCGTTTAATACCTTGCCAAATTTAAATTCGCTGCCCCATTTCTGTGTGTGGCATGACAAAATGCAAATAATCTTCTAATTGACGAATTTAGTAGAAAAATCGTCAACAGACTGACGATTTTATCAAACTGACAAGCCTATATAGAAGTAGTATAATCGGTCGTAATGTCAAAGTATCAATACCTTGTTGACAATAAGTTAGGAGTTTGTCAACAAGAAGTTAACTCCTTGTTGGCAGGAAGTTAACTTCTTGTAAAAGGTTGATAATCAGTACTAGTTAATCTACCCTCTTTTTATAGATTATCCTTGATATCCTGCAATTCCACCAGCTTATTCACAATAGCGTAAATGGTGAGACCTGCCGGAGAATGTATTTGCAGTTTACGGGCGATGTTCCTACGGTGGGTGATAACGGTGTGGATGGAGAGGTAAAGTTGGTCGGCGATGGCTTTATTGGTCATGCCTTTCACAACGCAGGTTATTATTTCTTTTTCACGCTGGCTGAGTGTTTCCTGCTCGTTTTCTTTCTCTTCTTCTTCGTCGGTGCAAAGCAATTGGTTTATTTTAGTGGAGATTATTTCTGTATCATCGCAGATAGAGAGGTGGTCATCGTACTCTTTTAGTGAATTATTGTCAATGACCGAGCATACAAGTGCCAGATATTTAGTTTCTACCTTTCCGTTTTCTATTTTGAATGTAGCAATGTCAAACCAACCGCCGAAGGTTGGATTGACAATGAGAATATCCGGCGTGTTCAGGTGGATGTAACTCTGCAGAGATTCCGGGGAAGAGATTTCTATTGGGTGTACGTTCAAGTTGGGCAAACGCTTTAGTACTGCTGTAAGCCCACTACGAATAATAACTGAAGTCTCCGCAACTGCAATTTTTATAGAAGAAGCATTATTGTTCATTTTTCAATCTCCTTTCCAATTGTGCCACAGCAGGAACAAACATGTAGTCTTCTACCTGACAGTGTGAAGCAAGGTCATGTTCGCAATTGAAGATATCGAAAAGAACAGCGTTGAGCTTGTTGTTATTCTCTTTTTCCGGATAATATTTAATGATGATATTTTTCAGCTCTGTCAATTTGGTCTCTATCTGATTATGTTTACTGGCAAAGGTTGCTATGTCATAATTTTCGGCAAGCTTGCCTTCTAGCAGTTTTTCTACATAGGTGAATACAGCCTCGTTTTCATACTCCATATGACGGCGTACCTCTTTGGCATATTCATCGAAAAAATTCAAAATAAGATAGGCTATGTTGTCGGTGCCTGAGCAGTCGATGGACTCGATAAGTTTGCGGCGAATGACTGGCAACTTGAAATCAAGAAAATAGGTGTGTGCCTGTTTCAGATAGTCCATGAGTGCAGGGATGGAAAAAGCGTCTTCATCTTCACTATAAGTATAAGCATACTGTTCTTCACTGATGAAATTGGCTACTGCGAGAAAGGTGCGGTAGTCTACGCCTTGAGCTTCACAAACGTCCTTCACGCTTTTATCTCCAAAACCCAGGGAGAGGCCAAAACGGCTCATAACCATTAATAAGGAGTAGTTATCACAGATAAGGTCGCTCATTTTGTCTGTGGCGCGATACTTATGCGGTTCATTCATTGCAGATTATCCTTTCTTTCTTAAGTTTATTCGTGCGCAAAGGAACGGATTTTTCCTGAAAGTAGCAATCGCTATTTGTAGGTATTTTGTGTGTTAGCCTTATTTAACGAGAAAAATTAGTTTATAAACTAAATATTTTAGTTATTTGCAGAAAACAAATAAGAACTATGAAAGGATTGACTGCGAAAGAAGAAGAAATCATGGGATTTTTCTGGGAGAAAGGTCCGTTGTTTGTGAAGGAGATGCTGGCTTTCTATGAAGAACCGAAGCCACATTTCAATACTTTGTCTACGATTGTGAGAGGTCTGGAGGATAAAGGTTTCCTGGCTCATAAGACGTATGGTAACACCTATCAGTATTATGCAGTGGTGAATAAGGAAGACTTCAGTAAAGGGACCTTGAAGAAGGTGATCAGCAAATATTTTAATAACTCTTACCTTAGCGCAGTGTCGTCGTTGGTGAAGGAAGAGGATATCTCGCTGGATGACCTGAAACAACTGATTGCCGAAGTGGAGAAAGGAACAAAATAAAAACTTTAAATGCCGGGGATTATGAAAAACATTGCAATAACTTGTTTCGTTCTGGTGGCTGTTTGCGTAGGTTTACAGGCAAAGAGAACAGTGAAAACTCCTTATTTCATGGCAGCCAGTGGCAGTCAGCTTGAAATAGAGAAAGTGACGTTGGGTAAGGATACGACGTGGGTGGATGCTAAAATATATACAATCTCGGGCGATGATGTGAGAATAGATTCGACAACGGTTTTGCAGGTTGCCGGAAAAAGGTATGCATATTTAGGTGGCGATGGCTTCTCTGAAGGATTATGGACACGAGTGCCGGCTTCGGGTGAGTTGGCCGTGACGCTGAAATTTGAACCGCTTCCTATGGATGCGGAAAGTTTTGATTTCATGGAAATGCCGGACAATGATGACAAGGGCTGGTGCATATATGGGGTACGTCTGGACGGGAAGAAACCTGAGATAGGAATACCTGAGAGGCTCCTGAAACAGCAGTTGGATTACTCCCTGCCTTTGCTTGAACCTGAATTGAAAAATGGAAAGACGGTGATACGCGGGCAGATATTAGGATATAATCCAGGATATGGAACCACTTTGAATTTTAATTGTACGGACTGGTTGTTCTTTGACATATTCGGACAATCAATCCCAATAGCGGAAGACGGTAGTTTTCGCTATGAGACTAATCTGATGTTGCCCGGTGATGCAACTTTGCGGGTCGGAAAAAAGCGTTTTGAATTATTTCTTGTCCCGGGTGGTGAACTTGTAGTGACTTTGAATTTACCGGCGATTTTCTGGTCAGAGACACGTCTGTTCAAAAAGAAAGAGAATGGACAACTTGTCTGGTTTGAAGGGACTTATGCCGGATTGAATACGGAACTGGCTAAATATGGCTCACTGATGAATGTCTACAGTGCCGATAATTTCTATGAAAATATCTGTGGAGTCACTCCTAACCAGTATAAGAAGTATGTGACTAAGATTTACGAAAAATATCGTGAGGACATATTAAGGAATAAGTCATTGAGCGATGCTGCGCATACTTTCCTGATAACTAAACTGGAAATGTCGTATTTCTTTGCCATTAAGGGATATAAAGGCAATATCAGTTATGCCCCGATGATTAGCGGAAAGAAAGGGGTGAAGCGGGCAGATATGACAGTGGATGAAAACTATTATGATGAAATCCTGAAATTGGATTTTATTCATTCACCTAATATCCGTTATGGCAGTTATCCGGACTTTGTTCGTGTGGCTACCGGAGATTTCAAAGGAAAGTTTGAACCGGAACCTATCTGGGAGGATGTTTTGCGTGCAAAACCTTTAGGAAATGCTCTTGCCCGGGTGAAGCCGCTGAGCGAGGAGCAATTGTTGACTTTGGATAGCATTGTCGAACCGGAAATAAAAAAAGCTTTGAACATCCGGAACCAAAAAATAGTAGATTTGCTTGCGGAAAGTGCAAAGAAAACCGGTTATACCATTTGCCAGCTGGATACCGCAGTTACGGCAGAGAACCTTATAGCTACTATTACCCGCTCGTATCGTGGGAAAGTGGTATTGATAGATATGTGGAATACTTGGTGTGGACCCTGTATAAGGGCAATGAAGAGTTTACAGCCGGTTAAGGAAGAATTGAAGGATGTGGTGTATGTTTATGTGGCGGATGAATCTTCGCCCGAAGGAAAGTGGAAAATCACGATACCTGATATTCATGGTATACACTACCGGATTACCAATAAACAGAGTTCCGCTATGGGAAAACTGTATGAATACCCCGGAATACCTACTTATTTCATAGTGGATCGGGAAGGAAATATTGCATACAAAGTTACCGGTTTCCCCGGTGCGGATGTGATAAAAGAAGAATTGAACAAATTATAAAATAGTACATCTATATGGGAATTTTCTTTGTCTATATATTGAAGTCATCGGTTTGTCTGGCGGTGTTCTACCTGTTTTACCGCTTACTGCTGAGTCGCGAAACGTTTCATCGTTTCAACCGGGTGGCATTGCTGAGCATATTGTTGCTGTCGTGCCTTTTGCCACTGGTGGAAGTGACTGTGGAGGAACAGACGGAAGTACATCAGACGATGATGACCCTGGAACAATGGCTGATGCTGGCAGATATGATGAATACGGCAGATGCTACAGGGGGGCAGGCGGAAGAAGTGACGGTGACATGGATACAGGTCGCATTGTTGATGTATTTGGTTGGCATTTTGTTTTTTGCTTTCCGCAATGGATATTCTTTGCTGAAATTGGGTACTCTGTTAAGGTCGGGCAGGAAGGAACATCTTGAAAAGTATGCCGATGGTAAAGAGAAAGTAACTTTGATTGTACATGATCATGATATAGCTCCGTTCAGTTGGATGAAGTATATCGTCATCTCGCAGAAGGATTTGGATGAAAACGGGCGGGAGATACTCATCCATGAGTTAGCCCATATCCAGAACCGGCATTCATGGGATTTGCTGGTGGCAGATATCTGCATCTTTTTCCAATGGTTCAATCCGGCTTCGTGGTTACTGAAGCAGGAATTGCAGAATATCCATGAGTATGAAGCAGATGAAACGGTGATTGAGAAAGGCGTTGACGCGAAACAATACCAATTATTATTAATTAAAAAAGCTGTCGGCACAAGGCTCTACTCTATGGCCAACAGCTTTAATCACAGTAAACTTAAAAAACGTATCACTATGATGTTGAAAAAAAAATCGAATCCGTGGGCAAAGTTGAAGTATCTGTATGTACTTCCGGTAGCCGCTATTGCAGTTACTGCTTTTGCCCGTCCTGAAATCTCGGAAACCGCAGAAGAGATTGCAGCCGTCAAAGTTAATGATTTGACAGCAATTGTGGAAACAAAAGCTGCAAAAACTATCGAGGAAGCCGTGCAGGTGAGCACAGTATTGAAAGATACGGCGAAGCCGGTAGAGGTGAAGTACATACCTGTGGAGGTGAGTGACAAACTGAAAGGTACTCCGCTTTATGAGGTAGTTGAACAGATGCCGGAATTTCCCGGTGGCGGAATGGCTGCTGCGTTGAAATATATCCAAAAGAATATGCAATACCCTGAATCAGCAAAGAAAAACGGTACGCAAGGGCGTGTCATGGTACAGTTCGTTATTGATAAAGAAGGAAATGTAACGGAGCCCAAAGTTATCCGTTCGGTGGATAAAGAACTGGATGCCGAGGCTATCCGGTTGGTGAAGTCGATGCCGAAGTGGAAACCGGGTATGCAGAAGGGAGAGGTAGTAGCGGTAAAATATACAATGCCCGTGTTATTTAAACTGGAAGGGGGAAAGGTGGTGAACTCTCCGATAGTAGTAAGGTCAAAATCTTCTGATTTGTTTGCTCAGGGTGAGAACACGCCTTTGTTTATCGTGGATGGTAAAGAAGTTACTTCATCAATAATGTCTGCTTTGGATGCTAATAAAATAGAGAGTATGACTATTCTGAAAGGTGAAGATGCTACTGATCTATATAGCGAAAAAGGAAAGAATGGCGTCATCCTGATTACTTTGAAGGGGAGTGAGCAAAAGTCTATTACTTTATCAACCAAGAGTTCAGTAGTCAATGTACCTGGACTGAAAGCTGTTTATTTAAATAATAAAAGAGCGGATTGGGCAGATGTGGATGTATTTGTTGATGGTGAGAAAATAGACTTGAATGGTAAAGCATTGGATGAAGTTGTATTCCCCAGCGAGATAGAGAGCATCAATGTTGAGAAAAATGCGGAGGATGCAAGTAGGGGGAAGATTTATATCACTACCAAGAAAAGCAAAGGAAAATACACTATGGTTACTGGTGAAGGCAAGGAGAATGTTTATTTTACCGTCAAAGGTGGTGAGAAAGCTTCTGCCAAAGGTGAAATGAGAGTTGAAGGTGTTGTTCAGGATAAAGATGGAGAACCTGTCATTGGTGCCACCGTTCTGCTTGAAGGAACGAATATGGGAACAGTTACTGATGTGGATGGGCATTTTGTCATACCTGCTGCAAAGGGGGACAAGTTGATAGTTTCTTATGTGAGTATGAAGACTGCTAAGGTGAAAGTCGCACCGAAGGTAACAGTTACTTTAAAAGATGAATAATCAGTATATTTTAATATGAAAATAAATTCTCTCTTTTTGTTTCTCTCTATGATGTTTGTGTGGGCGGGGCTTTGCTCTGCCCAGACTACCAGTGATAAATATTACCTGATAGACGGATATTTCTTCAAGGGTATGCCGCCGGGAATAAGAACGGATGTAGGAGCCAAGTTAATCATATTGACAGATAAAGATGGAAATACTGCACTGGAAATGCAGTTGAATAAGGGGAAATCTTTACCGGAATATGCGATGAAATACCGTATTAGCGCAGAGGAAGTGCCCGGAGGAGAAGAATTGTTGAGACTTTCTCGTTCGGGAACACAGAAACCAATGGCGATTTCCGCCTCTAATACGGTCACTCTTGATGAATGGGTGGGAAAACCATTTCCGGACTTTAAAGTAACGGATACTGCAGGGCGTGTCTGGACAAAAGCTGATATACTCGGGAAGCCTTTTGTGCTGAACTATTGGCATACCGGTTGCAGACCTTGTATCAAAGAAATGCCGGACTTGAACGAATGGATGAAAATCTGTCCGGATGTAACTTATTTCTCTACCACCTGGAACACGGCGGAGCAGATAAAGAAGATTGTGGAAAACCGCCCTTTCCTCTTTACCCATATTGCTGACGAACTGTTCTTCTTCAACCTATTTAAGGTGCAGGTGACTCCGACTACTTTACTGGTTGATAAAAAAGGTATGATCCGCTATTGGGAAGAAGGCACGAGCACGAGTAAGCGGGAGTTCCTGCTTGATAAATTGAAGGAATTGTCTGCCGAATAGTTACTTTGTTTCTTATTTCTTTGTTTAAGTCATTACTTTTAAGTAATTTTGTTTGAGACGGTTTAGAATTTAATCACTTAAAAGATAATGCTATGGGACAAGGAAAACAAATTCACCAGGGATATAGCTTCTTTTGGGGAGTATTTCTATTAGTAGTGATATCTGCCGCTATATCTGCACATGCTGAAACTCCTTCCATGAAGGGGATTGTACTTTTCAAAGATACTTTGAAAAATGAGACTCTCGTGACGCAGTCTCCAAAGAGAGACAGCACTTTGGTAATCAGAGATAGTGCCCCTATCAGAGGCAATGAACCCCTGTTTATCGTGAATAAAATGGAACTTCCTTCTGAAATCTTCGCTGCATTGAATCCTGAATATATTGAGCAGATTGAGATTTTGAAAGATGCTTCGGCCACTGCAATCTATGGAACACGCGGTATAAATGGGGTTATAATTGTTACATTGAAGTCACGGGAACAGATAAAGGAAGAAAAGGCGACCAAACAGATCGACAATCTCCTGAAGTCGAAAGGCGTGGACAAGCGAAATGTGCGTTACTATATTGATGGTAAGGAAGTCCCCGCAAGAACCGCCTACCAGACGGACATTGAACAGATGGAAGTGAAGACCGGAGCGGACGGAATATTGGAAGTATATATCAAGCCGATAATCTTCATCAGGGGAGAATATGAATAAGAAATAAAGAACACTCATCTATGAAACCAATCTTGAAACTTGCCTGTACGCTGGCAATAACTCTTTGTCTGGCTGACCCTTTGTCAGCCTGTACCTCTGCTGTTGTGTCGGGTAAGGTAACTCCCGACGGGCGTCCTTTGCTCTGGAAGAACCGTGACACGGACTTCATGCGAAATCATATTGACTATGTGAAAGGTGAGAAGTACGACTTTATCGCCGTGGTGAATAGTGACAATGCATATCTGAAAGAAGCGTGGATGGGAACCAATTCCGCCGGATTTGCTTTGATGAACACCCAGTCTTATAATCTGGTGGATGTAAAAGACGGTGAGGAACGGGGAGCGGCCAACGGGCGCATTATTTATCGGGCGCTTGAAGTCTGTGCAACGGTAGAAGATTTCTGCCATTTCCTGGATACCATCTCCAAACCCAGCTATATTGAGGCCAATTTGGGTGTGATTGATGCGAAAGGTGGTGCGGTTATGTTCGAAGTGGATTATCAGAAGTATATAATGTATGATGCCAATAATCCTAAAGATGCTCCTTACGGCTATATCGCTCGTACCAACTTCTCTTTTGCGGGCAAAGTGAACGAAGGGGCGGGCTATGTCCGCTATATGGAAGCCGACCAGGTGCTGATGAAGGCTTCGGCTACAGGTAGCATTACACCGCGGTTTATCTTCAATGAACTGTCCCGTTCATTCCGTAACCGTATGCTCGATATTGATTTGCGTAGCGGTGCTTATAATCGTCCGCAGGCGTCAGGCTGGTTTGTTGACCAGGATTTCATTCCGCGTAGCAGTACATCGTGTTCCGTGGTGGTGCAAGGTGTGAAGCCGGATGAGAAAGCGGAACTTACAACGATGTGGACTTTGCTGGGGTATCCTCCTACCGGGGTAGCCGTTCCGCTTTGGGTGAAAGATGCCGATAAACTTCTTCCCGGAATGGTTCGTTTTGATAAGGAATGCAAGGCTGCACCACTTAGCGACTGCTCGCTTCGTCTGGCCGACAAGGTTTTCAGTTATAAACAGGGGATGGGAACCGGGCGTTATCTGAATTGGGAACGATTGTACAGTCCGGAAAAAGGCGATGGGTATATGACGGCGTTTGTTTCTGTGGAAGACGAAGTGTTCCGTACCGCAACGCCTTTGTTGGACGAATGGCGCAGAAAAGGAAGGCTTGATACCCAAGCGATACCGAGACTTTACGATGAGCTGGAGGCGTCGATAAAAATGGTTTATCAGAGTCTGCTTGAATCAGAGTAGATATTATATCACCGAACGGAGGTACTCCAGTATCTCCGTTTCTTGTTCCGGGTGGAACCAACGGATCTCTTCATCCCTCTTGAACCATGTCATTTGCTTGCGTGAATAAATACGGGAGTTCTGCTTGATTTTCTCTATGGCAAAGGGCAGAGTCCACTCCCCGTCAAGATACTTGAATATCTCTTTATAGCCTACTGTATTCAAGGAGTTGAGTGTCCGGTAAGGATATACTTGTTTGGCTTCTTCTATCAGCCCATCTTCTATCATCATATCCACCCGTCGGTTGATGCGGTCGTAGAGTTCTTCACGGTCACGCGTCAAGCCTATTTTAACAATGCGGAAAGGACGTTCTTTCTTCTGTTGGGTACGGAAAGAGGTGTAGGTCTTTCCCGTCATGTAGCATATCTCCAGGGCATGAACCACACGCTTCGGGTTCTTTAAGTCCACTACCTTATAATACTCCGGGTCGAGCAGTTTCAGTTCTGCGCAAAGCCTTTCCAGACCTTCGGTTTCATATTTATGCAGCATCATCTGGCGTGTTTCGGCATCTACGGTCGGAATGTCATCAATGCCTTTGCATACGGCATCTACGTACATCATTGAGCCGCCTGTAAGCACTATGGTGTCTTGTTTGGTGAACAGAGTGTCCAGAAGTTTCAGTACCTCTGTTTCGTACTGGGCGGCACTGTAATAGTCGGTGAGTTGCAACGTACCTACGAGGTGGTGTTTTACACGTTGCAGTTGTTCGGGGGTGGGGGCTGCCGTTCCTATTTTCAGGTCGGCATAGAGCTGCCGCGAGTCGGCAGAAACTATACAACTGTGGTAATGCTCTGCCAGCCGCAGGCTGAGTTCGGTTTTTCCGACTCCGGTCGGTCCAATAAGCACTATCAGGGTTTTCATACAGATATTATGTAAAACGGTTTCAAAGATAAAATAGAGATTATCCTTTAGACACAGATTACGCAGATAACACGGATTCTAAACTAAAAAAATCTGTGTAATCCGCGTAATCTGCGTCTAAAAATATACTATAAAGAGTATGATTCCTCTCTTGGTATATTCAAATTTAGAATTTTTCTTCCTCAAACGATGCAGCGCCACCTTCGCCGCCTCCCATATCGAATCCTTCCTGGTCAAATTCTTCCAGATCGAAATCCTGGTCGCCATAGAAGTTTTCGTCTAAGTCGAGTGAGCCGCTGTTGGCTGCCATTTCTTCGAAGTCGATTGTCTGTTTCGGAGCGTCGCCTTCTTTCTTGGTGCACTTGGCACCCTTCATTTCCTTTCCGGTAATGATTTCGGAGAGTTCGATAAAGAAACAACGTTCCGTCATGTAGTCGAATACATAGAGCAACTTCTGTTTCTCATCTTCCACCAGTTCGCTGATGGTCGTATCTTTCATTACCCAGCTGTCCATTTCCGGATTGTCATCCATTTCTTCCAGCGTGATTTCTTTTTCTTTTTCCCAATCGTCATCGCAGATGAAGAAAGAAGTCATTTGGTCATTGGTATAACCCACTGACTTCACGATGGTTTCGTGAAAGTCGTAGAATGTAGCTTCCGGGTCAATTTGTATTTCTCTTACGAAGTCGTCTACTTCATCGGAGATAAGTGTAAATCTGTAAATCATACTCTAAAGTTATAATGTTGTAATGTGATAGTGTGGTAACACGGTTATCACTTATCACTTTATCGTTTTATTACCTGATGATACCGCGTTCGGAGTTCTGGATGAAGCTGACAATGTATTCAATCTCCGGACCTGTCGGAATTTCTTCCTCTATCTTCTTCAGTGCGTCCGAAGTGTTCAGGCCACTCTGATAGATGATACGGTATGCATTATGAATATTTTCAATTGTTTCGTTGGAGAATCCGCGGCGGCGCAGACCGATGACATTGATACCACTGTAAGCGATAGGTTCCCGACCGGCAATAATATAAGGCGGAATATCCTTGCTGAAACGGCATCCTCCCTGTATCATACCGAATCCGCCTACGCGACAGAACTGGTGCATCAACACATTGGCGCTGATGATGGAATAATCGTCTATCACGATTTCTCCTGCCATCTTGGTTGAGTTGCCGATGATGCAATAATTGCCGACAAGGGCATCGTGCGCTACGTGTACTCCTTCCATCAACAGGTTGTTGTTGCCTATGATGGTTCTGCCTTTGGCAGCCGTACCGCGGTTGATGGTCACATTTTCACGAATCGTGTTGTTGTCACCGATTTCAGCGGTACTTTCTTCTCCCTGAAACTTCAAGTCCTGGGGGATGGCACCGATTACGGCTCCCGGAAAGATGGTGTTTCCATTACCGATACGCGAACCGTACAAAATGTTGGCGTTTGCCATAATTTTATTGTTATCGCCGATTACCACATTCTTGTCGATGAATACAAAAGGAGCAATCTCTACGTTTTCCCCGATTTTTGCCTCGGGATGAATATACGCTAAGGGACTTATCATGCTGAATTATGATTTATGATTTAAGATTTAAGATTTATGAGATATTTACGTTGATTATTAGCCGCGAATAATTCATAAATCTTAAATCATAAATCCTTTTACTTGTTCTTAACTATTTGCGCCATAAACTCTGCCTCGCAAACTACTTTCTCGCCTACAAATGCGTATCCTTTCATGGTGGAAATTCCACGGCGGATAGGAGCAAGCAACTCTACGCGGAAAACGAGGGTGTCACCCGGCACTACTTTCTGCCGGAACTTCACACCGTCTATTTTCATGAAATAGGTGGAGTAACGTTCGGGCTCGTCTACCGAGTTCAGTACGAGTAAGCCCCCCACCTGCGCCATAGCCTCAATCTGCAATACGCCCGGCATTACCGGCTCCTGGGGGAAGTGACCCTGGAAGAAAGGTTCGTTAGCGGTTATGTTCTTTACGCCTACAATATAGTTGGCTCCGATTTCAATGACTTTATCCACCAGTTGGAACGGATAACGGTGCGGCAGCAGTTCGCGGATGCGGTTTACGTCCATCACGGGGTCGCGGTTGCAGTCGTAAGTCGGTGCCTGAATGTCGTGCAGGCGGATTTCCTTACGCATCTGGCGGGCAAACTTATTGTTGATGGTGTGTCCCGGACGGGTAGCGATGATACGTCCCTTGATGGGCTTGCCTATCAGAGCCAGGTCGCCGATCACATCGAGCAGTTTGTGGCGTGCACATTCATTGGCCCATACCAGCGGTTTGTGGTTGATATATCCGAGTTGTTCGGCATCCATGTGGGGAACGCCCATCACGTCAGCCAGCTTGTCGAAGTCTTCCTGAGACATCTTACGTTCGTAAATCACGATAGCATTGTCCAGGTCGCCACCCTTGATGAGACCGGCTTGCAACAGCGGCTCAATTTCGCGTACGAATACGAACGTCCGGCTGGCGGCTACTTCCTCTTTGAACTTCGACATATCTTCCAACGTTGCAAACTGGTTGGGGATGATGTGTGAATCATAGGATACCAACACGTTCAGACTGAAATTTTCGTCGGGTAACACGATAATGGAAGAACCTGTCTTCTCATCGCGGAACTCGATTTTCGACTTGATGATATAGAAATCTTTAACTGCGTTTTGTTCTTCTGTACCTACGCGCTCTATTTCTTGTGCATAATATTGGGCGCTGCCGTCCAGAATAGGAAACTCAGGACCATTGACTTGTATCAGGCAGTTGTCGATGCCCAGGGCATAAAGTGCTGCCATGCCGTGCTCTACAGTGCTAACCTTCACGCCATTCTTGGAAAGAACAGTGCCGCGTGTGGTTTCAGTCACGTTGTCCGCAACCGCATCGATGATAGGTTGCCCTTCCAGGTCGATACGCTGGATTTTATATCCGTGATTTTCCGGAGCCGGATTGAAAGTAACGGTCAGGTCAAGTCCCGTGTGAAGACCTTTACCACTGAGGGAAAAACTGTCTTTCAGAGTCTTTTGTTTCAACATTTGTTACTTGTTTATTTGTTGTTTTAATTCATTCAGTTCTTTGCGGAGCTGGCGGATTTCAGTTAACATTTCCGGTAAGCTCCGTTGTGCGATGGAAGCTTTGAAGTATTGCTTCAGTTCCATTGGCGGGGTACCGATTAGCTGGCTACCATCCTTGATGCTGCTGGGAACGCCGGACTGTGCGCCCAAATTCACCTTGTCTCCGATGTGGATATGTCCGGCAATGCCTACTTGTCCGCCAAACATACACCATTCGCCCACTTTGGTGGAACCTGCGATACCCACTTGTGCGGCCATCACGGTGTGCGAACCAATTTCATCGTTGTGTGCCACCTGAATCAGATTGTCCAGTTTCACACCTTTATGTACGATAGTCGCACCCATCGTGGCACGGTCTACGCAAGTGTTGGCACCGATTTCCACATTATCCTCCAATATCACGATACCGATTTGAGGAATCTTCTCGTAACCTTCGGGAGTGGGAGCGAAGCCAAAACCGTCTGCACCGATTACACTGCCGGAATGCAGAACGCAATGATTGCCTACCCGGCAGTCATGATAAATGGTTGCGCTGGCATAGATGATACAGTCGCTGCCAACTTTGGCACCACTGCCGACGGTAGCGTGCGGATGAATCATAGTATTGTCTCCCACCTCAGCATATTCGCCGATGCAAGCATAGGGCGCAATGTAAACATCCTTGCCGATTTTCGCAGTCTCGGCAACGAAAGCCAGCGGATGGATTCCTACCCGTTTGGGCTTACTCTGTTCATAAAGATTGAGCAGTTTGGCTAGACTTTCGTAGGCGTTATCCACTTTGATTAAAGTGGCTTTTACTTCCTGTTCGGGTACGAAGTCTTTGTTTACCAGTACTATACTGGATTGAGTGTCGTATATATAAGAGGTATATTTGGGATTGGATAGAAACGAGATAGCACCGGGGATACCTTCTTCTATCTTAGCAAAAGTATGTACAGTTGCATTCTCGTCTCCAACGATTTCTCCTTGGATAAATGTTGCAATTTGTTTAGCAGAGAACTCCATTGTCTTATTCTTGTTAGATGGTTTCAAATCACAAATAACGGACTTTTTTTTTATATTTCCTTGTCCTTGGGTGAATATTTTATACTTACCTATGCAAACGTTGGTAGCAAAGATAGTATTTTTTTACCTTTTTTGATAAGAGGGAAATATTGAGCATGTCCGATGCTTCAGCAATATTTTTGATACTTCCGTCTTTGTAGAGGATATCAATACTATCGTCTGCCGGGTCGTACATATTCTTCTCGATGCTGGGGGTAGAGACGAAATAGCTCGCTTCAGAGAGGGGTATGTCCAGTTGCTGACTGATTTGCAAAGTTAATTCTTTTTTTCTTTTTTCACATATCGGTTCAGTAGAAATTTCCACTTTAAAGATATTACGGTTGATCATGCCGAGGCTCAACGTAGACAAAACTTTGTCGCTGTGGGTGCTCCATACTTTCAGGGCAGTCCATATGTCATTGTCATCCAACTGGATAAAGTTCTCCAGACATTCGGGTTTGGCATAGAACGTTTCCTTATTGATGTCGTTGTAAAGGAAAAAACGCAATGCCGGTGAAGCGAATAATTCCACACCCCGGTTTGCCAGTTCCTTGGCGCGGAGCAGGGCGCTGATAAGCATCTTCTCGTAGGCCACGGACGTTTTATGCAAATACACCTGCCAGTACATCAGGCGGCGGGCGGTGAGGAAGTTCTCGATGGAATAGATTCCTTTGGACTCTATCACGAGATGGTCTTCTTTCACGTCGAGCATTTTGATGATACGTGCCGAGCCGATGTTGCCCTCCGTCACGCCGGTGTAGAAACTGTCGCGGCGCAGGTAGTCCATGCGGTCCATGTCGAGCTGGCCGCTGACGAGTTGGTGCAGGAACTTCTTGGGGTATTCATCTTTGAATATCTGGATGGCAAGAGTGAGTTGCCCGTTCATCTCTTTATTGATGCGTTCCATCAACAGGAGGGAGATGTCTTCGTGGGATACACCTTGCACGATGGTGTCTTCCAGCACGTGGGAGAACGGTCCGTGTCCGATGTCGTGCATCAATATAGCCGCTTGCACCGCTTCCGCTTCACTGTCGAAGATGAAGTTGCCCTTGCTGGTGAGTTGCTGGATGGCTTCGCTCATCAGATGGAAAGCCCCCAGCGAGTGCTGAAAACGGGTGTGCTGTGCGCCGGGGTAAACCACGGACGACAGCCCCAGTTGCTTGATGCGGCTTAAACGTTGCAAAAGGGGATGCCGTACGATGTCGTACAGCAACCCTTTGGGAATATTGATGAACCCGAATACCGGGTCGTTGATGATTTTCCGTTCGAACATGAGATTCTTTTAGTTGCGGGCAAGTTACGGGTTATAACTGTTTCAGTTGTTCCGCCATCTGCTGTTGCACTTCTTTTGCGGCATTGCGGGCAGCTTCGGCAAACTTTTCAGTCTTGTCCACGTAGATGATGCCACGGCTGGAGTTCACAATCAGTCCGCAAGTGGAGTTCATGCCATATTTGCAAACATCTTCCAGTGAACCGCCTTGCGCTCCTACGCCCGGTACAAGCAGGAAGTGGTTGGGGACAATCTTGCGGATGTCTTCGAAAGCACGGCCCTGGGTAGCGCCTACCACGTACATCATCTGTTCGTCGTTTGCCCATTCCTGCGATTTACGCAATACTTTTTCGAAGAGACGTTCGCCGTTCGGGTCTTCCGTCAACTGGAAGTCGTGTGAACCTTTGTTACTGGTCAGTGCCAGGAGGATTACCCATTTTCCTCCGTAGGTGAGGAAGGGAGTGACGCTGTCTTCGCCCATGTAGGGGGCTACGGTCACGGAGTCGATGTCCAGTTCGTCGAAGAAAGTGCGGGCATACATGGCGGATGTGTTTCCGATGTCGCCGCGTTTGGCGTCGGCGATGATGAATTGGTCGGGATAGTTCTCCTTGATATACTTCACGGTCTTCTCAAAGGCGATCCAGCCTTTCACGCCCATGCTTTCATAAAAAGCGAGGTTGGGTTTGTAGGCGATGCAAAGGTCGGCTGTTGCATCAATGATGGCTTTGTTAAAAGCGAAAATCGGGTCTTCTTCCTTCAACAGGTGTTCGGGAATTTTCTTGATGTCTGTATCCAGACCTACGCAAAGGAATGATTGCTTACGCTTGATATTTTCAAAAAGCTGTTGTTTATTCATATCGGATATATTTAGTCTGTTTATGATTCGTTTTATTGTTTCCTGAATAAGTAGCCGTTTATATTTAACAGGAGGGCTTCGTTTCCTTCTTTTTGATAATCTAAGGAGAAACCTGTCAGTATGAAAAGGCACTTATCGGAGTTACACTTAAATTGTGCGGGAGGCATTTCACCGTACTTATAACGTTGAAGTGCCTCAATGGTTTTGAGGTCGATGTAGACCGTATCGTTCGTTTTATCTGTCCGGGTGCCGAGGGAGGCGGGCAGTGTTCCTGTCTCTAAATACTTGCGTGGAATGTAGAGTTGCCTGCTCGATCTGCCGGGCTCCGGTATGATTACGAAACGGTTGTACCCCTTGGGTATCTCGATGCTTGTCCGTGAGGAGGTCTGACCGTTGTATGATACAGGCAGGTTGTTGTCGGCGGCGGCTTTATCATTGTCGATAGCTTCATCACTGTCCTGGCCGAAACGGTTTTTGGCATAGTAGAATGATGCATCTTTGTCTACAAGGTCAGCTATGCTTTTCCGTCCGAACCAGTAATGTAGATAACGGAGCCGGTCGTTCACTTGTAATGCGGTCTTTGCCGGAAGCGAATCCAGCCAGTTTTCATACTGGTTGCGTGAGAGGGGCAAGTCTGTTGCGCCGCTACGTGCCAGTTCTTTCTCTATGCTGCGGTGCATGATGTTCCGGGTGATACTGGCATAGTTCACCGGCAATACGGAAGTCAGCAGGAAGATGATGGAGAATGAAATGGGAATCCAACTGATGCGGCGTGCCCGGGTGAGGACCAGTCCGAAGCAGACGATATAACACCAGATGTTGAGTGTGATCAGATAAAGCCGGTTTATGGTGACGCCATAGTCGTTGAAGCGGCGGATGATGCCGACTGTCATCAATATCAGCAGCGGCAACACCAGGGCGGGCAGCCAGCGTGCAATCCACTCGTTCGAGCGCTTCGATTCGCTGACCCGTGCCGGATAGAGCCCGAATTCGATGGCGATGCATCCCGCCATAAGCGCTACGACAAGCCAGGAAACCCAGCCCGTAGGCAGTTCCCAACTGATAAGGATGCGGGTGGCATAGATGTAAAGCACAAGCAGATACCCTGCCATGAGCGGGAGGAAAAGAAAATGTATGGTTCCGTTCAGGAATTCCGAAGGTTGTGGTTCCTGGTTGTGCTTTTGCTCGTCTTTGGGCAACATGCCGAGGAAAAGCAGCATTGGAAGCAATACGCTGCATACGACAAGGATATACAGATAACATTTCCAGCTCACATCCACATCGAAAAGCTGGTGAAGCGAAAAGACAAGCAGACTTATTCCGCCGCTCATGATCAGTCCCACCACGTTTGCCGTGACAAAGGCTCCTACGGTGTAGGAAGCGAAGTTCCAGCTCGGAATGTCATTCTTTTCTTTGATGAACGAGAGGAAAAAGACGGAAAGCCACAATGCCAGGATGGCCGCCCCGTGGGCTATGCTTATTTCGGTGAGCGACCGTTCCGGAGAGAGGCTGTAGAGGTATACGGCATCGGCAATGAGCAATATGTGCATCACGATGTGTACACTGATTCCTTTTATCCGGCTCTCTACCTCTTCGCTCCACAGGTGGAGGGTGAGTGAGAGCAGGGTGCCGACGGAAAAGTAATACCCCAGAACCAGCGTCAGCTTCCTTTCGTCGTCCATTTCGGTAGATACCAGATAGGCCAGGTAGGCGGTAAGTGCAAGGACAAAGCATACTGTGGTCGGAAAACGTTTCAGGCAATTCTGAAATGCTTCCGTCAGAGTGTGAAATGCTTTATTAAAAAACTGTCCTTTCATCTGTTCTGCCGTTGAAGTTTCCGGGGTTACGTTTTTCCTTATAAGGTTACAGTTCGCTTTCTTTCAGTCGCTCTGCATTTTCCGCTACAATCAGGTGGTCGATGCAGTCCTGGATGTCGCCATCCATGAAGGCGGCAAGGTTATAAATGGTATAGTTGATGCGATGATCGGTGATACGTCCCTGCGGATAGTTGTAGGTACGGATTTTGGCGGAGCGGTCTCCGGTAGATACCATTGTCTTCCGCTTGGAGGCGATGTCGTCCAGATATTTCTGGTGCTCTTTGTCGTAGATGAATGTACGCAGGCGGGAGAGGGCGCGTTCCTTGTTTTTCGGCTGGTCGCGCGTTTCGGTACATTCTATCAGGATTTCTTCGGAGACACCCGTGTTGGGATTCTTCCAGACGTAGCGCAGACGCACGCCGGATTCCACCTTATTTACGTTCTGTCCGCCGGCACCGCCGCTTCGGAAGGTGTCCCACTTGATTTCGCCTTCGTTGATGACTACGTCAAATTCTTCGGCTTCGGGAAGCACTGCCACACTGGCGGCGGAAGTATGCACACGCCCCTGGGTTTCGGTAGCCGGAACGCGCTGCACGCGATGCACGCCGGACTCGTATTTTAGGGTTCCGTACACATTGTCACCCGTCACGCTACAGATTATTTCCTTGAATCCGCCTGCCGCGCCTTCGTTGACGCTGGATATTTCCATTCTCCAGCCTTTCGTTTCGCAGAATTTGGTGTACATACGGAACAGGTCTCCGGCAAAGATGGCGGCTTCGTCGCCACCCGTACCGCCGCGGATTTCGAGGATGGCGTTCTTGCTGTCCTGCGGGTCGGCGGGCACGAGCAGGAGTTTGATATGCTCTTCCAGTTCCGGCTGGCGGGCTTGGCAGGCATCCAGTTCTTCACGCGCCATTTCCCGCATTTCCGGGTCAGCTTCGTTGGTGATGATTTCTTTGGCTTCCTCAATGCCGTTCAGCACCTGGATATATTCTTTACGGGCGTTCATCAGGTCGCCCAGTTCTTTATACTCTTTGGTGAGCTTCACATAACGCTTCTGGTCGGCAATCACTGCCGGGTCTGTAATCAGCGTCGATACTTCTTCGAAGCGGGCAACGAGGCCTTCCAGTTTTTCTAATATGGTGTTGTTGTCTGCCATAATTTATACAGTCTTCTCTTTGAAATACTACTTAGCATTTAATCCCGGGATTTATGCTTATGATTCTGCCATATCGCATCAATGGCAAGATATTCTACACAAGCCCAGCCTAATATGCTTATTGAGCGCATTATGATACGGCTTATTCTCATTTCCGGTTCCTGAATGTAATCTATCAGTCCTCCGATGAGATCAATAATGACGAACAGGATGGCTATCGCACCCAGTTGAACTACGCTTTTCGGTACTTTAATGTAAGTGCTATTGCTTTCTGTTTCCATCTTTCTTTATTAATAGGTGATTTTATGTACTTGCGCCCGATGATTAATTCTTTGGAGCTTGTTCTTTCATTATCTTTCTTGAAGTAATTGAGAATAGAATGATTATGAGTGCGGTTACTATGATAATAGTACGCTTGTTAAAAGCATTGAAAGCGGCTAATGCAGCTATAATCACACCTTCCAGGACAACAAAGAAAGCAATACACAATATGAGCTTCTTCATCTTTTAGTATCTAAATTCTCCGAACTCGCTCTTAATTATCAACTCCTTCTTATCGCTTTCCTCAATGCGTCCCACAATCTGAGCATCGATACCGAAACTCTTGCTGATGGCGATTACTTCTTCGGCATGTTCGGGTGACAGGTATACTTCCAAGCGGTGTCCCATGTTGAAAACCTTGTACATTTCTGCCCAGTCCGTGTTACTCTCTTCTTTAATGGTCTTGAACAACGGAGGAACAGGGAACAAATTATCTTTAATCACGCGGCAATTATCTCCTATAAAGTGCAGCACTTTGGTCTGTGCACCACCTGAGCAATGCACCATACCGTGGATTTCGGCACGGAGTGCATCCAGCAACTTCTTCACTACCGGCGCATACGTGCGGGTAGGAGAGAGCACCAGCTTACCTGCATCCAGCGGGCTGCCTTCTACGGCATCCGTCAACTTCAGACCACCGCTGTAAACCAGCTCTTCGGGCACTGCCTTATCATAACTTTCGGGATATTTCTCTGCCAGATACTTGGAGAACACATCATGACGGGCAGAGGTGAGGCCATTGCTGCCCATGCCACCGTTATATTCTTTCTCATAAGTGGCTTGTCCGTAAGAAGCCATACCTACGATCACGTCGCCCGGACGGATGTTGGCGTTGTCAATCACGTCGCTGCGCTTCATGCGGCAAGTCACGGTGCTGTCTACGATAATGGTGCGCACCAAGTCGCCCACATCGGCTGTTTCACCCCCCGTGGCATATACGCCTACGCCCATCTCGCGGAGTTCGGCAAGCAATTCGTCCGTACCGTTGATGATGGCGGAGATTACTTCGCCCGGAATCAGCAATTTGTTTCGTCCGATGGTGGAGGACACCAGGATATTATCTACTGCACCTACACAAAGCAGGTCGTCGATGTTCATAATCAGTGCATCCTGTGCGATGCCTTTCCATACGGAGAGGTCACCCGTTTCTTTCCAGTACATGTAGGCCAACGAGGATTTGGTACCTGCACCGTCGGCATGCATGATGTTGCAATACTCCGGGTCGCCGCCCAAAATATCGGGGATGATTTTGCAGAAAGCTTGCGGGAAGATTCCTTTGTCGATGTTCTTGATGGCATTGTGCACATCTTCTTTAGAGGCGCTGACACCGCGCATCATGTATCTTTGGTTACTCATGAGTTGATATGTTTTTTCAATTGAATGCGCAAAAGTAGTGATTATTTTGCTTATAGCCTTGAGTTTGCATAAGAATTTACCCGAAAGAGGCTGCTTCCCTTAGTCCGGACATACTTGCTTTTTATCTTTCTTTCGGCAGAGGTAGGAGTATAGAGTATTTCGTTGTATCTTTATTTTTCAATTGTTACTGAATCTGATAAAAAAGGAATCAAATGATAACCAGTACTATCTTAATTCTCCTCCTCCTGGGAGGAGGAGTACCCGTAGGGGGAGGTGGTAGGTAAAACAATAAAATACCTATTAAGCATAAGAATGAGGAATTCTTTTCTCACCTACCACCCCGCCCTTTGGGCACCCCTCCTCCCAGGAGGAGGGGAATGGAGATAGTCCGTTTGATTCATAATCTAATAAGAAAAAAACTGTTTAGACTATTGAGCGGATGCCCTGTGTTTTATAACTTGAACTCAGGGTTTCAACAACGTTTTTTTTAATAAGTTGTCAACACTCCAGCACTGATAGCCATCAAACCCTTTACCAATCGGGGCTTGACGGTAGTGACGACAAAGTGTTTGTAAGTGACGACAAACGTTTTGTCAGCACTGAATTTTAGGCTGTTATTTGGCATATGTAGTTGTGAATCAAAAGAATATTTCATATTTTTCATATATAGAATAATCTCTCTTTATATGTGGTTATGTCTATTTTATCAGCATAATTTCGAAAGAAGTGACTACTGGTTCAGGATACTATTCTAAAGAAACGTCTACTGATATCGGGTATAAACAGAAAAGCGCATAACTAAATTAAATAAGGAAAAGGTATTCTGTTTCACTGCAAAACAGGTGCAGCATCACTGCAAAGCATGTTCAGTATTACTGCAAAGAATGTGCAGCATCACTGCAAAGCATATGCAGCATCACTGCAAAGCATATGCAGCGTCACTGCAAAACATATGCAGTATCACTGCAAGGTATATGCAGTAGTATAGCATGTCTTATCCTAAAAATGGTTGTCACTATTCGGGGCTGGTTACTAAATAAGT